>Ga0102960_1000273_pt1 | contig 19151 bp, 21 predicted proteins | sample SalPon2_B_H2O_MG_2_FD_84521 | JGI IMG/M metagenome (GOLD analysis project Ga0102960, IMG submission 84521) | Salt pond water microbial communities from South San Francisco under conditions of wetland restoration - Salt Pond MetaG SF2_B_H2O_MG | ecosystem: Environmental > Aquatic > Non-marine...
TCTTGCATGGTTAAAAGATAGAGTAGATCTATATTTCATGCATATTCAAGGCTCAGGTATTCTAAATTTTACTGAAGGATTTTCAAAAAGGTTCGTATTTGAAAGTAAGAATAATTTTAAATATTCATCACTGGGCAAAAGGCTAATCAAGCTCGGATATATCCAGGAAAGTAATATTTCGATGGCTACCATAAAAGATTGGTTAAGGTTTGATGACAAAAATTATGAAACTGTATATATAAATGAATCCTTTATCTTTTTTAAAGAAGATAAGCTAGATTTAGATAACAAATACCCAATTGGACAACTCGGAATAAGATTAACACCATTTAGATCACTAGCTGTTGATCAGTCTATATATGATATAAATACACCAATTTGGTTGAAAACACAGATTCCAATTACGGGTAACAAAACTAAAAATTTCGAAAGATTAATGATCGGGCAAGATAAAGGTTCTGCTATAAAAGGTTTATCGAGGGGAGACATTTTTTTTGGCAATGATGAAATTGCTGGTAATATGAATTATACGGGTAATATCATTATTTTAGTTAGGAATTAATTGAGTAATGAAAAATAAAATTACAAAAGAAGATTTTATTCTTTGGAAAAAAATCACAAAAAATATTCAACCTATACATAATACTTCATCCACAAATGATATTAAGTTTAATGATCTAGGCACTCTAAATACTGTTAATAATAAAAAAAATAAAAAACTAGACAGTTTAATATCTGACAAAACAAATCACTCTACTGAAAACATTAGTAAATCAAATTTGATATATAGCGATAAACTTTCAAAAACTTTAAAAGTCACCAATGATGACGTATTTACGGGTATTCACAAAAGATTAGATCAAAAAATGATACGCGGTAATATAGAAATTGATGCATCAATAGATTTACACGGGTTAAATCAAGAACAAGCAAGATTAGAACTCAATAATTTTATATTAAGATCTAAAAAGAATAACTTTAAAATAGTTCTAGTTATTACGGGCAAGGGTAAAAGCTCTAAAGCAGACTCTATTTATGACGATGAATTAACTCAAAGAGGTGTTCTTAATAAAAATTTACCGTTGTGGTTAAAAAAAGATGAAATAAGAAAAAATATAAATGGTTATAGATATGCAAGCCAAAAACATGGTGGTCAAGGGGCATATTATATTTTGTTGAAAAGTAACTAAAGAATAAATTTTGAGAGATCTGAATTATTTGCAAGATCTTCAATATTTTTAGCAACATAATCTTGATCAATAGTAATCTCTTTTTCATCCATATCTGGTGCAGAAAAGCTTATCTCATCAAGTACTCTCTCTAACACAGTGTGAAGTCTCCTTGCACCTATATTTTCAACATTCGAATTTACATTGACAGCAATATCTGCAATCTTTTCAATTGCATCTTTTGAAAATTCTAGCTTAAGACCTTCTGTTCCCATCAGAGCTATGTATTGTTTAATTAAGCTAGCTTCGGTATCTGTCAGAATACTCACAAAATCCTCTTTAGATAATGCGTTTAATTCAACCCTTATGGGCAGTCTTCCTTGAAGCTCGGGTAGCAAATCAGATGGTTTTGCTAGATGAAATGCACCTGAAGTAATAAATAGGATATGATCAGTTTTAACGATCCCGTGTTTTGTTGAAACAGAAGTACCTTCGATCAATGGAAGTAAATCCCTTTGCACTCCCTCACGGCTTACATCAGCTCCCTGTCGATTTTCTCTTGCACATATTTTATCAATTTCATCGATAAAAACTATCCCATGGTTTTGGACACTTTTTAGAGCTTCCTGGACAATACTATCATGGTCTAATAAATTATCAGACTCTTCTTGTAAGAGTATGTCATAGCTCTCTTTAACTAACATCTTTTTTGATTTAAATTTATCACCTAGTGCCTTACCAAGCATATCTCCAATATTTACCATTCCCATTTGTGCCCCTGGCATGCCTGGGATTTCAAAAGAACTCATATTTGAAGAAGAGTCTTTGATTTTTAATTCTATTTCTTTATCATCAAGTTCACCACTACGTAGTTTTTTTCTGAAAGAGTCTTTTGTTGACGATGATGCATTTTCACCTACTAAAGCATTAACCACTCTTTCTTCAGCTAAAAGATGTGCTTTAGCTTCAACTTCTTTTCTCTTCTTTTCTCTTATCATTCCTATTGATGTTTCAACGAGATCTCTAATAATTTGTTCTACATCTCTTCCAACATAACCGACTTCTGTAAACTTAGTAGCTTCAACTTTAATAAATGGTGCATCAGCAAGTTTTGCAAGTCTTCTCGATATTTCTGTTTTGCCGACACCTGTTGGTCCTATCATTAGAATATTTTTTGGCAAAATTTCATCTTTAAGCGGACCCGAAAGCTGTTGTCTGCGCCACTGGTTTCTTAATGCTATAGCGCAAGCCCTTTTTGCTTTTTTTTGACCGATAATAAAACGATCCAATTCTGATACTATTTCTCTTGGTGAAAAATCAGACATGTTATTCCTCTTAACTTAAATTGATACTTTCTATAACTAAATTATTATTTGTATACACACATATATCAGCAGCAATTTTCATGGATTTTTCAGCAATTTCTTTTGCATTAGCATTTGTTTCATAGAGCGCTTTTGCTGCTGCAAGCGCATAATTACCTCCGGATCCAATTGCTATAACACCTTCTTCCGGTTCAAGAACATCACCATTACCTGTAAGTACAAAACCACATTCCTTATCTGCAACAAGCATCATTGCTTCCAATCTTCGCAGATACCTATCAAGTCTCCAGTCTTTAGCTAGTTCGACAGCTGCTCTTGTTAATTGAGTAGGATATTGTTCTAGTTTTGCTTCCAGCCTATCAAATAGAGTTAGTGCGTCTGCTGTCGAGCCTGCAAAACCTGCGATGACATTTCCATCGTTACCCAAACGTCTTACCTTTCTAGCATTATTTTTCATGATTGTTTGGCCTAAACTTACTTGACCATCACCAGCTATTACCACATGATCATCTTTCCTGACCATTATAATGGTTGTACCCATCATATTTTTGTTATCGTGTTCTATCATAAAATCCCTATTTATTAGATGCAAACAATGAGTATTACTCATATATTTAAGATATATTAATAATATCTCATCTATAGTATATATGTTGATAGTGATATAAATATTCAAGATTTTTAATATACGGAAAATAAAATGAATAAAATTCTCCAACGTAAAGCGAAAGTGGATAGAATAACTAAAGAAACCAATATTTCTTGTGAAGTTCTGCTTGATGGGACAGGAAAATGTGACATACAGACAGGTATAGGCTTTCTTGACCATATGATAGAACAAGTTGCAAGACACGGATTAATTGACATTAATTTAAAAGCAGATGGTGATCTGCACATCGATATGCATCACACAACGGAAGATGTTGGTATAGTCTTGGGAGCCGCTATCAAAAAAGCACTTGGAGATAAGGTGGGGATTATACGATATGCGGATATAGTTTTACCCATGGATGAGGCTTTAACACAAGTTGCAATTGATATTTCTGGTAGAGCTTATCTTAGATGGGCGGTAAATTTAACCCCACCAAAAATAGGAGAAATGGATACTGAGCTGTTCAAAGAGTGGTTTTATGCCTTTGCTCATAATAGTGATATCACTTTGCATATTGAAAATTTGCAAGGGAGTAATGGTCATCACGTCATTGAATCATGCTATAAAGGTCTTGCAAGATGTTTAAAAGAAGCAATATCTATTGATCCAAGGATGTCTGATAGCATACCTACAACAAAGGGAATTTTGTAGATATAGAGTGATGTCTTATTACGAAATTTATACTAGAAATAAAATCTCTAATGATGATTACAAAGAAATTATTATTCATCGAGACAGATTTTCATTAATTGCTTTTCTTTTTCCACCGTTGTGGCTTATTTTAAATAAAAATATCTTTTTGATACCTATTTATATATTTTTGGGCTACTTAACTTATTTATTTTTTGAAGTAAGTTATTTTTTAGTTTCTATTTTTTTTATAAACCTTTTTGTTGCCTTACAAACTAGCCATTTAAGAGAATGGATTTTAGGTTTTAGAAATTATTCTTTAAAAATGGTAGTAAAAGCAGATAACCAAATGAGTGCATATCATATATATAATCAATATTATTTCGATCAGAATAATATTAAAGAACATAATAAAGCGAATATAGTTTCTGATCGTCCAAATAATGAAGATACCCCAATTTTTAATATATTTTGAAACGTGATTTTAAATGGAAACAATTGGAATTATTGATTACGGTTCAGGTAACATTCATTCTGCAACCAAAGCATTTGAAACTGCGGCAAAGGACATTAACAAAGAAGTTCAGGTAAAAAGGGTTTCGAAAGCTGACGGCGTTAAGGATTGTGATAGAATTGTTTTACCAGGCGTAGGTTCTTTTGTTGACTGCAAAACAGGAATTGATCAAGTTGATGACTTGTATGAAACAATATGCATGAAAGTTAAGGATTATTCTACTCCATTTCTTGGTATTTGTGTTGGTATGCAATTATTAGCTGATTTAGGCACAGAGGGCGGTGAAACGAGAGGTTTTGGATGGATAAATGGGACTGTAAAAAAAATCCCTACTAAAGAAGGTATAAAAATACCACATATGGGCTGGAATGAAGTCCATTTCTTCAGGGATCATAAAATAATTGATAGTTTAAACAATGGTCAAGAAGGGATGGTTGCATACTTCGTTCATTCATACCATTATCAATTAGAAGACGAAGAGAACCTATTGGGGTATTGTGACTATGGGTCAAAAATTACAGCGATTATTGAAAAAAATAATATTATTGGTTGTCAGTTTCACCCAGAGAAGAGTCAAAAAATGGGTCTAAAATTTATTAATAACTTTTTGAATTGGAATATTTAAGCATGATATTATTTCCTGCTATTGACATTAAAAATGGTGAGTGTGTCCGATTAAAGCTGGGAGATTTGAACGACTCAAAGACATATAATAAAGATCCACTATCGCAAGCTAAATTATTTGAAGAATATGGATTTGAATGGGTTCATATTGTAGATTTGAATGCGGCAGTAACAGGTGTTAGTTTAAATGGAGAAGTAATCAAAACTATAGTGCAAAATACGAGATTAAAAGTCCAATTAGGGGGAGGAATTAAGAGTCCAGAACAGATAAATTATTGGTTTTCGATAGGAGTACAAAAACTAGTTCTAGGAACCATTTCTGTAAATGATATTAATTTTGTTAAGGAAACTATAAAAAAATTTCCAAATAAAATTGTATTGGCTTTAGATACAAAAAATGGATTAATTTGTATTGATGGCTGGAAGACAACAACGGATATTAATGTATTTGATTTGGTTCAGGAATATAATGAATATGAAGTAAATGCTATTCTACATACTGATATTAATAGGGATGGAATGTTACAAGGATTAAATTTTGAGGCTTCGAGAAAATTAGCACACGCGACGAGAATCCCTGTAATACTTAGTGGTGGATTGACATCAATAGATGAAATTCGAGATCTAAACAAACCTGAAAATATGATCTTTAAGGGGGCAATTATGGGTAAAGCTTTATATGAGAAAAAAATAGACCCCAAAGAAGCACTTAGAACATTAAATAGTTAAATGGAAAAGAAAATTGCTTAGATCAAGAATTATTCCGTGTTTGGATGTAAATGACGGCAGAGTAGTTAAAGGTACTAATTTTATTAACCTTCGGGATGCTGGTGATCCTGTGGAAGTTGCTAAAATATATGATGAGCAAGGAGCAGATGAACTGTGTTTCTTGGATATTACAGCTAGCTATGAGAATAGAGACACTATATATGATATCGTTCAAAAGACAGCTGAAGTTTGTTTTATGCCACTCACAGTAGGTGGTGGTATTAGTAAAATTGACCATATAAGAAAACTTTTATTATCTGGAGCTGATAAAGTATCGATAAATTCAGCTGCCGTAATGAATAACATATTTGTTAGGGATGCTTCTGATAAATTTGGAGCTCAGTGTATTGTGGTGGCGATAGATGTCAAAAGAAATAATATTAAAAACAACTGGGAAGTTTATACGCACGGAGGGCGAAAAAATACAGAAATAGATGTATTAAATTATGCTGAGAAAGTTGTTGCATTAGGAGCTGGGGAATTACTCGTAACTTCTATGGACAGGGATGGCACAAAGCTTGGTTTTGATAATGTATTAATTAAGAAAATAACAGAAATTGTCAATGTTCCTGTCATTGCGAGCGGAGGAGTTGGTAATTTACAACATCTCGTCGACGGTATAAAAATTGGTGGCGCTGATGCAGTCCTTGCTGCTTCAATTTTTCATTTTGGAGAATATTCAATTATAGATGCAAAAAAATATATGAAAGAAAATGGTATTAAAATCAGGTAATTTAATGTTAATAATATAAATAAGATGAAGAACTTAGAATATTTAAAAGAGCTTACAGCAATTATTACTAATAGTGTTGAGAAGGATCCAAGTGTTTCATATACTGCTTCATTATTAAATGATCATCAGTTGTTAACAAAAAAGATAGGTGAGGAAGCAACAGAGGTAATAATATCATCACTTTCCTCTGATATAGATAATGTGAGGCGAGAGGCTGCAGATCTACTATATCACTTATTAGTATTACTTAAGAAAAATGAGCTTACCATTGATGATGTATGTTATGAGCTATCTACAAGACATGGTGTATCAGGCCACGATGAAAAAAAATCAAGAAAATAGCATTAATGCCTACTTCCATAAACCAGAACTCCCCTTATATTATTTTTTCAAGAGATGAATGGGCTAATCTTGGATTTGGAACGACTTTATCTTTGTCAGAAAATGAAGTAATTGCATTAAGGGGCTTAAATGAACCCATGTCTTTAGAAGAGGTTAGTGATATATATTTGCCAATTTCAAGGCTTTTGGACTTATATATTTCTGCAACAAAAAAATTATTTAATGCTACAAACACTTTTCTTGGGAAAAAGAATATTAAAGTACCATTTATTATTGGGGTGGCAGGGTCTGTGGCTGTAGGTAAAAGCACGACCTCAAGAATTCTTCAAGCCCTATTATCTAAATGGTCTAAAAATATTAGTGTTTCACTAGTGAACACGGATGGTTTTTTATTGAGTAATAATGAACTTGAAAGCAAAAATATTATGGATCGGAAGGGTTTCCCAGAAAGTTATAATTTATCGAAGTTATTAAATTTTTTAAATGAAGTAAAATCAGGAAAAGAGAATGTAAAAGCCCCTATATATTCACACCTGCTATATGATAACTTGCCAGATGAGTATGTTATCGTTAATAAGCCTGATATTTTAATAATTGAGGGCTTAAATGTATTACAACCAGCCCCTCTTCCTCAAAATGGAAACGCAATTCCATATGTTTCTGACTATTTTGATTTTTCAATTTTTGTTGACTCTGATCATACTCATATTCAAAAATGGTATGTTGAACGTTTCTTAAAATTAAAATCAACGGCCTTCCAGCAAACAGATGCTTATTTTAAAAAATACTCAAATTTAACAGATATTGAAGCAATAAAAGTTGCAAATGAGTTATGGAATAATATCAATTATATAAATTTAATTGATAATATATTGCCAACCAGACAAAGAGCTAGTCTAATTATCAGAAAATCTGCTAATCACTATGTTGATCAGATTTCTCTTAGAAAACTATAAATCCCTTCTTGATATTCTTTGATTTTTCTGACGTCTAATTTCCCACCATCAACGGTGATAATTTGGGAAGCTAGGTAATTGGCGCATTTGAGACAAATATCCGGCTTTTCTCCATTTAGATAAGCTTTTATATAACCAGAAACAAATAAATCCCCAGCTCCTGTTGTATCAAGGATGTTTTCAACTTTAATTGAATTCTCATTATAAATTTTATTATTGTTTATAACTATTGCCCCATTATTTCCTGATGTCATTATCAAAGAGTCGATATTTTCTGAATGATCAGTCATTTTTTTTAGAAGATTTACTTCCGTATCTACTTCAAATAGGCACATCATCTCAGCTTTATTTCCAAATAAAAGGGTGATTTTATTCCCATAAATTAAGTCAAAGAAATCAGATCTAAATTGTTCAACACAATTTACATCAGATAATGATATTGCTGTAAATCCATTGTTTTCTTCAGTCTTACGGAATGATCTTTCAATTATATTTTTACCATCATCTAAGTAATAAACATAACCTTCAATAAATGTTCCATTTAAATTCTTGAATACCTTATCTTTAATATCATTTGAAGTTAATTGAATAGATGCACCCAAATAAGTATTCATTGTCCGCTCGCCATCTGGGGTGACATATATAATGGACCTTCCTGTATTAGTATATTTATCAAGCACAATGCCATCATCTGCAATATTAAAATCTTTTAATTTTCTTTTATAAATTTCTCCAAATTTATCATTACCTATTTTTCCAACAAAACATACTTCTTCATCCATAATAGATAATCCACAAGCACTATTGTTAGCACTTCCTCCAATAATTATATTTTTGTCAGTAACCTGTAATTGAAGTCTTTCGGCATCCTTCAATGTGATAATTTTCATTTTACCCTTATCATCAGGATGTAATAATTTTTCATAATTAATGTGGGATATCAGATCAACAATAGCATTCCCAATGAATAGTGTAGGCATATAAAATATAACGAGGCTATTAGGGTTAATATCTTTTGACGAATAGTTCGGTTTTTTTTATCATCTTTTTGTTTTCGAACTCATACACAATTGGAATTCCTGTAGTTATTTCAACATTAACTATCTCCTCTTCACTAAGTTCTTCTACATACATTATAATTGATCTAAGGGAGTTACCATGCGCAGTAATTATTACGTTCTCATCATTAAAAAGCTTGGGTAAAATATTATCTTTAAAGTAAGGGATTGTTCTATTTGAGGTATCTTTGAGACTTTCTCCATTTTCTGGAGCCACATCATATGATCTTCTCCATATTTTTACCTGTTCATCTCCCCATTTTTTGCGGGCCTCATCCTTATTTAAACCAGTAAGGTCACCATAATTTCTCTCATTTAATGCTTTGTCAGAAATTATTTCTATATCTTTCTTGAGTATGTATAGGACAATCTCAAGGGTATTTTTTGCTCGTTTAAGTGCGCTAGTAAAAGCATGATTAATATCAACTTTTAGGTTTTGAATTGCGAATGCTGCCAATTTTGCTTCAATTTTACCTTGGTCTGTTAGGCTAACATCTTCCCAACCAGTGAATAAATTTAATTTATTCCATTCACTTTCACCATGCCTTAATAGTATTAATTTTGCCATATTTAATATTTTCCTCTAATTTTTTATATTCAGTACGTCATCCATGCTATAAAATCCTGGCTCCTTATTGAGTGACCATTTTGCTGCGTGCATAGCTCCTTTTACAAATATTTGTCTGCTTAGAGCACTATGTGAGATTCTTAGTATTTCACTATCTCCAGCGAATAAGACAGTGTGTTCTCCCACAACATCTCCACCTCTTATTGTTGAGAATCCAATTGTGTTTTCTTGTCGAGCGCCTGTATTTCCGTATCTTTCATATACAGCATTTTCATCAAGATTTATATTTCTTCCTTCAGCTGCAGCTTCACCCAATAGAAGTGCGGTACCTGATGGTGCGTCTACTTTTTTATTATGATGCATTTCAACAATTTCAATATCAAAATCAGTTAATAAAGAAGCAATTTCTTTCGTTAGCTTTGCCATTATATTTATACCTAAACTCATATTACCAGACTGTACAATTACAGCATGTCTTGAAGCACTCCTGATATTATCAAAGTCTTTATCTGTTAAACCTGTCGTTCCTATTATGTGGGATATTCGAGCTTGAGCAGCAAGTACGCTATTTTCAATTGTTGTTTTAGGGTTTGTGAAATCAATTATTACATCAGCTGATTTTACCAATGTAATTGGATCGTCAACAATTTTTATTTTGATTGGTTCTTCCTGGATAAGTTCTCCAATATCTCTTCCAATCCAGGGAGATTGCGTACTTTCTGTTGCTCCTATAATTTCTATATTTTGATCGTGATAGGCAAATTTTAATAACTCTTTACCCATTCTACCAGCAGCACCAGCAATAATTAGTTTCATAGTTTTCTCAATTTAAAATATTTTGGTCAATTGAGAGTCATATTACGACGAAATAAAATTTAATGCCACAAGTCTCTTAATTTTTTAAAGAAGCCATCACTGACTGGATTGTTTTTTTCCTCTGATATATTTTGAAACTCTTCAAGCAGCTCTTTTTGTTTTTTGTTGAGATTTACTGGGGTTTCAACAGATATTTGTAAATGTAGATCGCCAAAATTCTTTTGTCTAAGGATTGGCATACCCTTTCCACGTAATCTAAGATGCTTATTATTTTGAGATCCTTCTGGTATACTTACGCTTAGTTTAGAACCGTCTATGGTAGGTATATCAATTTGTCCACCAAGGGCAGCCGTAACCATTGATACGGGAATATTACAGTACAAATCAGAACCATCTCTTTGGAAAAACTTATGAGGCTTTATTGAGACAAAAATATATAAATCTCCAGTTCTCCCTCCCCTTAGTCCAGCTTCTCCTTGTCCGCTTAGTCTTATTCTATTTCCATCTTCTACCCCTGCAGGGATATTAATACTTAGTTTTTTAGGTTTTTTTACCCTTCCCTGACCTCCACAGGATCTACATGGATTTACAACTATTTGGCCGCTACCATTACATGACGTGCAACTTCTCTCAATCATAAAAAAACCCTGGCTTGCCCTTGTTTTGCCCGACCCCTGGCAATTTGGACAAACGATTGGTGCCTCTCCATTTTCTCCACCATTCCCTTTACAACCTGAGCATTCGGCATTCATTGGGACAGTTATTGTATCTGATTTACCATTATAGGCTTCTTCAAGTGTAATCTCTAAATTATATCTTAAATCTGAACCTCTATTGGAGGCCTCTCTAGTCCTTGTTGAATTAGAAAAATCACCAAAGAAATCATTGAAAATATCTGAAAATGCGGATGAAAAATTACCATCGAATCCACCAGAGTAGTTGCCTCTCCCAGCGCCTCCATCAAATGCTGCATGACCATATCTATCGTATGCGGCTCTAGATTCGGGGCTCTTAAGTCTTTCATACGCTTCAGAAATTTCTTTGAACTTTGCTTCAGCTTCTGGCTTACCAGCGTTATGGTCTGGATGATATTCTTTTGCTAACTTTCTGAAAGCACTTTTTAGTGTTTTATCATCACAATTTTTAGTAACACCTAATATCTCATAGTAGTCTTTTTTTTCCATATTAGTATGTCTCCAAAGATAAAAGGGTTTCTAAGATTTTTTTTCTTCATCAACCTCTTCATAGTCAGCATCAACAATTGTGTCATCATCATTATCTGATTGACTTGGGCCATTGTCACCCTCACTTTGTTGTGCTTTATAAATGGCCTCACCTAATTTCATTGCTTCTTGTGTTAAGGCTTCAAGATCTTTAGCAATTTTTGATGTGTCATCACTTTCAATCGATGATTTTAGTTGTTCAATAGCATCTTCAATTGATTTTTTATCATCATTGCTAACTTTATCACCATTTTCTTTAAGACTCTTTTCTGTTCCATGTATTAGTGATTCGGCTTGATTTTTTGTTTCAATTAATTCTTTTTTTGCCTTATCTTCTTCTGCATGTGCTTCTGCATCTTTTACCATCTTTTCAATATCTTCATCAGATAAACCACCTGAAGCTTGGATTTTTATAGATTGTTCTTTATTTGTTGCTTTATCCAGAGCTTTAACATTTACAATACCGTTAGCGTCGATATCAAAAGTCACTTCTATTTGAGGTATTCCTCTTGGTGCAGGGGTAATGCCGACAAGATCAAAATTACCCAAAAGTTTATTATCTGCAGCCATTTCTCTCTCCCCTTGAAAAACTCTAATTGTAACAGCCGATTGATTGTCTTCAGCTGTTGAGAAAGTCTGACTTTTTTTTGTAGGAATTGTGGTATTTCTATCAATTAATCTCGTGAAAACACCACCTAAGGTTTCTATACCAAGGGATAATGGTGTCACATCAAGCAACAAAACATCTTTTACATCACCTTGAAGAACACCTGCTTGTATTGCGGCACCAATTGCAACAACTTCGTCAGGGTTTACACCTCTATGAGGTTCCTTACCAAAGAAATTTTGAACTTTTTCCAGAACCTTTGGCATACGTGACATACCACCTACCATTACGACTTCATCTATCTCACCAGCTTTTAGTCCTGCATCTTTTAAGGCCTTTTCACAAGGAGTTATAGTCTTATCGATAAGATCAGCAACAAGAGTCTCGAATTTTGCTCTTGTTAGTTTGATGTTTAGATGTTTAGGTCCTGATTGATCTGCAGTTATAAAAGGCAGATTTATTTCTGTCTGCGTTGTTGAGGATAATTCAATCTTTGCTTTTTCAGCAGCTTCTTTTAATCTCTGCAAAGCTAGTTTATCTTTCAATAGATCAACACCTTGATCCTTCTTAAATTCATCAGCTAGGTAATTAACAAGTCTTGCATCAAAATCTTCGCCACCGAGGAATGTATCACCATTTGTTGATTTAACTTCAAATACACCATCACCGATTTCTAAAATTGAAATATCGAAAGTACCACCACCTAGATCGTAAACCGCAATTGTCTGACCATCTTTTCTGTCTAAGCCATACGCGAGGGCTGCAGCAGTAGGTTCATTTATTATTCTTAAAACCTCTAAGCCTGCAATTTTTCCTGCATCTTTTGTAGCTTGTCTTTGAGCATCATTAAAGTAAGCAGGTACTGTAATTACTGCTTGTGTTACGTTTTCACCGAGGTAACTTTCAGCAGTTTCTTTCATTTTTTGGAGTATGAAAGCTGAAATTTGTGAGGGCGAATATTTTTCAGATCTAGCTTCTACCCAAGCATCTCCATTTCCGGCTTTAACAATATTAAATGGAACAAGATCTTTATCTTTTTTTACCATAGGATCATCAAACCTACGTCCCATTAATCTTTTTACAGCGAACAGAGTATTTTCAGGATTTGTTACTGCTTGTCTTTTGGCAGGTAGTCCTGTGATTCTCTCTGAGTCTTCACCAAAAGCAACCATTGAGGGTGTGGTTCTAACACCTTCTGAATTTTCTATTACTTTAGGATCCTTTCCATCCATCACAGCAACACATGAATTCGTCGTTCCTAAATCAATGCCTATTATCTTAGCCATTTTTTACTCCTTATTTAGCAATGTATTTTTAAATATCCCTTATCTTGATATATAGGGCTAAAATTTATTCCTACAAGTTAATAGGTTATTTTTTTTTGAAATATTTATTAAACGCGCATTGGCATTAATACATAAAGAGTTGCTTCATCAGATGGATCAAGAACTAGACAAGGGGAATTAGGTTCAGAGAAATTAAGTTTTACACTGTCACCACTAAGTTGGGACAATATATCCATTAGATATTTTGAATTAAATCCAATTTCAAATGGTTCACCTTTAAAATCGACACTAATTTCTTCTATTGCCGTACCAGCTTCTGGACTAGTAACAGATAATATCAGATTATTATCCGATAGCACTAATTTTACTGCCTTACCTCTTTCGCTAGACAGTGTGGCGACCCTATCAACCGCTTTTGTTATAATATCTGTGTTAACTATCATTATTTTATCATTGTTATAGGGAATTACACGCTGATAATCAGGGAATTTTCCATCAATCACTTTTGACGTCAGCTCTACATTATTGAAAATAAGTTTTACTTTATTCTCAGAAACTTTAATTTCTACATCACCTTCATTTTCTTGTGTTAGTTTCTGAATTTCAAAAATTGCTTTTCTTGGAATAATAATCCCATTCATTCCTGATGCACCTTCTGGTAAAGTAAGTTCAGCTTGTGCGAGTCTGTGCCCATCGGTTGACACTGTTCTTAATGTAGGTATTCCATTATTATCATTTTCTGAATTTGACTCATGAAAAAATATTCCATTTAGATAATAACGAGTTTCTTCATTAGATATTGCAAATCTTGTTTTTTCAATTAATCTGTTGAGTTCAGAACTAACTAATTTGAATGAATGCGTATATTCATCATTTGATATTTCAGGAAAATCAGCACGTGGTAATGTTTGTAGTTTAAAGTTTGATTTACCAGATTTAACAGTTAAGTGATCCTGGTTATCATCCTTGGAAATTACTATTTCAGCTGACTCAGGTAACTTTCTTGTAATTTCGTACAATAAGTGTGCTGGAGCAGTAAGACTTCCTCCACTATCAATTTTGGCTTCAACTTCTTCTATTAGCTCAATGTCAAGATCTGTTGCAATTAATTTTAAACCTAATCCTTCTGCAACTATGAGGATATTTGCTAAAATAGGTATAGTATTTCTACGTTCTACAACATTTTGAACGTGATTAAGTGCTCGAAGCAATTTATTTTTCTGAAGTGTGACTTCCATAATTTACGAATTTATCAATTATTATGCTTATAGGATATTTAATTATTCTTATTTATACCAATAATTATTGAAATAATTGACAGAAAAATTTTTTATTCTTTTAGGGAATTTTCTAATGTTGTTATTGACTCTTTAATACTTGGATTAGTTTGAATTAACTTTTCGATTTTTCGAACAGCATGAAGAACAGTTGTATGATCTCTGCCGCCAAATTTTCTACCTATTTCAGGAAGTGATCTTGTGGTTAAAACTTTTGCTAAATACATTCCAATTTGCCTCGGATATACTATTGTTTTATGCCTTCTAGAAGATAATATATCTTGTTTTGTAACATTAAAATGACCACTAATTGTTCTGAGAACATCTTCTATCATTATTTGTCTATTTTGTTCTTCACTGATTAAATCCTGAATTGATAATGCAGCTTCTTCTACTGTAATGGGTCTTTTATTTAAACTATGTGCAGCAATAATTCTATTCATTGCCCCTTCTAATTCACGCCCTGAGCTTTGAATTCTTCTTGCAAGAAAATCTAAAACAGATGGAGAAATTTCTATTCTGGTGTTACCTCTTAGTGTTTGAGCTAATTTCTTTTCTAGTATTCCTCTTCTTATATCAAAATCTGTTGGGCCAATTTGCGCAACAAGACCGCCTGATAATCGTGATTTCATTCTATCATCAAGCATCTCTAATTTTGATGGAGCTGAGTCACCCGCAATAACAATTTGATGCTTTGATGTATCTAATGCATTAAATATATGACAAAATTCTTGTTGAACTGACTTCCCTTGAAGAAACTGCATATCATCTATTAGTAATAGATCAACATCAGAGAATATTTTTTTAAAGCTTATAGTATCTTTTGATTTTACAGCCTCAACAAATGAGCTCATAAATCTCACAGCTGACAAAAATAATATTTTTCTTTCAGGATGTCTTGCTTTTGACTCCCATGCAATTGCATTCAAAAGATGTGTTTTCCCTGTACCAACAGGCCCATGTATATATAGTGGATTGAACTCAACAGGGATATTTTTTTGAGGCTGTGAAACTCTCATTGCAGCAGCTTGTGCCAAGGCATTTGATCTTCCTACTACAAAATTGTTGAAGGTATACCTTTTATCTAGAGGAGTACTGTTACTTGTTAGAGTTGGATTTTCTTGACTTTCATACAGATTTGAAATCATAGAATTCTCTGAGGAAGTTTCTCCATTTTTAAGATCTTGATTACTGCTTAATTTTTCTCCATGAGCTCTTACTCTGAGCTCTATTTGTCTAATATCCGGTATTTCTTTTTTCCATAGTAATAATATTTTATCGTTGTACCGTGATTTTATCCAACTTTTAAGAAATAACGTTGGAACAGTAAGAGTTAGAGTTCCATTTTCCAGACTCTGAGGTTCTAACCTTGTAAACCAACTATTATAGAGGTCTTCGCCGAGTTGAGCGCGCAATATTTTACTTATTTTTTGCCAACAATCATGGATGTTTTGTTTTTTTGTATTGCTTATAATTGAATCCATGGTAACCCTTCAAATTTCCATCCGTTAGTATATGCGCGGTGATGTTTTTCATTTGGGTCACCCTCGAAACCATAGGCAATATTGAAACACCCAGTCCAGCCATTAGAGGCCATCATTGTTGCAGCTTTAGCACTTCTTGCACCAGAGCGACACAAAAATAGTATTGGTGTATCTTTGCTCAAATTCATCTCATTAAGATTGTTTTCAAGCGTTTTAACAAAATCATCATTGATAATTCCACCAGGAAAAAATTGTTGTTCAATATTTTGAGCGGATTTATTAATTATAGAGAGATCTGGAAACCCAACAAAATTTAATTCTGCTTTGGTTCTTACATCTACTAATATTGATTGGGTTTCGTTTGAAAGAATATCCCAGGCTGTCTTGGGAGTAATATCGCCTGCGTATGGTGTATTATTATTTAGTATTTCAATTTGCATATGATTTAATCCCCAAAAGAATATGTGTTTTTTTAAAAAACAATATCCAAAATTACAATTTTAATATAGGCAAATTAGACATGCATTAAAAGGTAATTTTTAATTATTCAGCATACTGAATAATAAATGGATAATAAAAGAACTTATCAACAAATATTTATTTGTGCTGACAACTAACTGAAGAATAATAATAAATTTATAATCATTGATTACATTGTATTCGATCATGTATCAGAAAAAGAATTAACTTTTTGTAAATAAAATTAGTCCAATTATTAGTGGAGATAAGTTGTTTTTAACAAATTTTATATAACCCATTGAATTTATACAATTTTTTTATATAAAAAATTAATATGTAACAATATTTTAATATACGTAGTTTCAGTATATTAAAACCAAGGGTGATAGCACTATCAACCGTTAATTTTCAAGGCTATAAATGTCTATATTTAATTGAATTATGCGTTTACAAGTTTTTTGTTAAGACGGGAGATTTTACGAGATGCCATCTTTTTGTTAAGGGCACCCTTTTGAGCACCTCTCATTAATTGTCTTTCTGCGGCAACTAATGCAACCCTTGCATTTTCTTTGTCACCCGATTCAATTAATGCCTCAGCTTTCTTAACAGACGTTCTAACCATACTTCTGCGCATTTTATTAATTAGAGTACGACGTTCGATTTTACGTACCATTTTTTTTGCAGATTTTGTATTTGCCATTTATTATTTTCCTATTCAATAATAATGAATATATAGAGTATATAGAGATACAATGGTACTCAGTCAACTCAATTATTTAATAATTTTAAAATTAGGTTTCCTTTTCTCTACGAATGATCTTAAACCTTCTTTGCCATCTTCAGAGTTAACTAAATCGTAAAAAAGTTTCTTTTCATAACTTAGTCCATCACCAATACTGACCAGATTGCTCATTTTAATTAATTTTTTAGTTGCAATAATGGAGTCCAGGGGTTTTTTTGTAATATCTCGTGCAATATTTTTAGTCAACTCCATTAAATTATCTTTATGAGTAATTCTATTTACAAGGCCAAGTTCTTTTGCCTCTTGAGCTGAGAAAATTCTTCCAGTTAGGCAAATCTCCATTGCGTTATTTCTTCCAATAATTCGGGGTAATCTCTGTGTTGCTCCGCCTCCACATGTGATACCTAAATTGATTTCTGGCTGAGAAAATTTTGTATCTTCGCTGGAAATTATGATATCACACATCATTAATAGCTCACAACCACCTCCAAATGCAATCCCATGTACCGCTGCTAATATAGGTTTTTTTACTTTATCAATTTTTTCCCAAACTTCTGTATATTTTGGATCAGTTGCTAATTCATTAATATCAGCACCAGCAGAAAAAATTTCTTTTCCAGTTAATATTATACATTTTATTTTAGGATTTTTATCTGCTTGCTCTAAAATAAAGACCAACTCATCAGATAATTCTTTATTCAATGCGTTGTATTGTTTTGGTCTATTAAGCTCGATTAACTGAATATTGGTATTAATTTCGCTTACTATTATATTTTTGATATTCATTATTTTTCATTTTTGGCAGGATTTGCAATAAAAGGTGGATCTCCCAGACTGATTGATCTTTAAAATTAGAGAATTACATCCCAATCTCTTACATTTTATTTGTTCCCTATTATATACATTAAATTTGTATTGAAAATAGCCACTTTCTCCTTTTATATTTTTATGATTTTTAATAGTAGAGCCACCAACATTAATTGCATCAGTTAAAATATATTTGATTGCTGAAATTAGCTTTATGATTTTCTTTTTATCGTTAGCTAAGTTTTTTGAAATTGTGAGTGGAGATATTCTTGCTCTGAATAGCGCTTCTGAAGCATAGATATTTCCAATCCCTCCAACAATACTTTGATTTAGCAAAGAGGTCTTTATATTTCCTGTTCTATTTTTTAATTTATTTATTAGATACTTCGTATTAAATTTACTACTTAATGCATCAATACCAACATTCTTCTTTAGATTATCTAAAACTAAGTTATCAGGATATATTATTTTAAAGAAACCAAATTTTCTGATGTCATGGTAGTTTATGATGACATCATTTTTCATGAAAAATTTTAGATGGATATGTTTATCTGATCCACTCCCTAAAGAGTGTATTTTTTGAGTGGAAATAAGAAAGTTTCCCGTCATACCAAGATGAACTAATATCTTAAACTCATTGTTTAGATAAATTATAATATACTTTGCAATACGTTCAATTTTAATTACTTTTGAATTTTTAATAGTTTCATCGAAATTATGTGGTATTTTATATCTTAGTTTGCTTGTATTTATTTCAATTGAAATAAACTCATTACCGATCATATATTCGGATAAGTTATTCTTGATAATTTCAACTTCAGGTAATTCAGGCATCTTTAAAATATAAACATAGAAACTAATATAGAAAAAATTGAAAAACAAGTAATGTCAAATAATAATAAATACTTTTTTGGTAATTTAGAGGTTACTAAGGAAAAAAAAATCAATAATGTAAAGGGTGTTTTTAATTCTGTTGCAGAAAAGTACGATATTATGAACGATGTTTTATCAATCGGAACACACAGAATATGGAAAGACATACTAGTAAATTCTATCTTAGGACTTAGAACTAGTACACGCAGTTTTTCTCACCTTGATTTAGCGTCTGGCA
>Ga0102960_1000282_pt1 | contig 18934 bp, 26 predicted proteins | sample SalPon2_B_H2O_MG_2_FD_84521 | JGI IMG/M metagenome (GOLD analysis project Ga0102960, IMG submission 84521) | Salt pond water microbial communities from South San Francisco under conditions of wetland restoration - Salt Pond MetaG SF2_B_H2O_MG | ecosystem: Environmental > Aquatic > Non-marine...
CAAAATTGGCATTCAACTGTCCATTCGTATTGCTGGCATTCCCACACAAGCGAATCAAACGCGCCGTTTTCCTCTCCGCCCTGCGAAATCGTCAACGCCTTGGCGGATTCGAATTCGTCAAAATCTCCAAGCCGCGCGTCCGCCTCTTTTAACTTTTCTTCCCAAAGCCATATTTCATCCCGTACTTGGTATTGAATGCCTTTTGTTTGCAGATTCGCAGTTGACGGAAACTCCGTATATAGCCGCATCGAATGGTTAAAACGAATGCCTCCCTTTGTGTTTCGGTATGGGTCCGCAGGAAGCAAATGGCGCGTTGCCGGCGACGCCTCTAAAACTGTGTCGATACGCGCATCCTTGTAATCATCGCGAACCTTTTCCGTTGAGCAAAGCCATTGGAAAACGCCCGGACAAGTGGCGACGACAAACGGCAACCAAACATCGGCAACAACGTTCTTTCCGCTTCGCGGCGGCGCCATGATTACAACATCGCGGATTGTGTCTTTTGAAATCGCAATCAGCGGTTCAATCCAATGGCGCGTTGCGTCGCTTGAAAACGGACCTGTTACTGTGTAAGGCGCGGAAGGTGGAAAGACGACATTGCCAGCGCATGCCCAATCATTCGCGTTTCGCCGGTCGATTGGCGCAAACGCTTGAATGCCTGCATTGACGATTGGCGCAAGCATGCTCAACGCGGCATTGGCCCATTTCCTACTGCGTCGCCGCTTTCAGGTTTGGCGGCTTTTGCTTCGGCTTGCGCGCGCCTTCCCATTTCCTCCGCCTCCCTGTTGGAATTCGCAACCAACGCTTCAAAGTTTTGGTTATGATCGAAACAAAACAAAATTGGCGTTTGCTCCAAGCGTTCCCTGTTCATTTGGCAAAAGCCGCGCAACGCGAAATCCTCCGTGTCGGTTTCCGATTGGATTACAACGTTTCCTTCTCTGGTCAATGTGCATTTCATTTTCTTGGTTCCTTTCTGTTTGTTTGGTTGGTTATTCGTCCTGATACTTTCTTAAAATCTTTCTCGCCTCCGCCCTGATTTCGTCGCGAACCTGTTTGCCCTTAACGCGGATTGCGGCAATTTCCAAGCCTGCAACAAGCTTCGGGTATTCCTGTTCAAGCCGACGCATTAAAACCTTGTCGATTGAACCGGCAAACGCCTGGAAGAATTCCACAAATTCGGACGTTGGCGTTAGTTCGCCGCGCGTAACTGCGTTTTTGATTTCCACGGATTCGCATTGCGCCGCAATTTTCCGACATTCCAATTCGTACTTTTTCGCGCTCGCAGATTTGGCTTTTTCGTCTTTCGTCGCAAACGCCTTGGAGCGTTGTTGAAGAATATCCCGAACGCGAGAAACCGACCATAGCCGTTTTCGTCCTTCGACTGCATCCGGCGTTTCCCCGTGCAAAACGCGCGTCAAAGACTCCCGTTGAACGTTCAATTCCAGGTGAAGACGGTTAATCGTCATTAACTCCGGCGGCGTCGCTTTGCGCTTCGGCGTCGCTTTCCTTTTTGCCGCCATGCTAAATCCGGAAAATGTCCGGGCAAGGTTTGCCGCAATTTGAACAGCCTTGCTCTTGCGGTAAATGATGCCCGCAACCGCAAAACCAAATTGCCGGAACCTCCGCCGGCGTTCGCGGGTAATCGTTTTCGCGCAATTCCTTTAAAGCCGCTTCAATTATGCCCTTGCAAGGCCAAGGTTTTCCGCAAACGCAGTATGTAATGCGCCGGCATGCGTCGCCGGTGTCAATTGCCGGATAATGTTGCGCGCTCATTTCAAAGCAAATGTTGTTTGTTGTGTAATTGGTTGGCTTGCGTCGTAACGCAGGCTTTCCCCTTTTGGGTAAGGCTCCGTTTTGTAGCGAATGGATTTTGCCATTTCTGCTTTTTGCCTTTTGGTTCCGCACAAAAACAAATAGCGATGTTTTCTTGATCGTTCCTCTAGATAAAACTTGTCACCGTATTTTTCACGCATCCATTGAGCGCGGTTTTTTTTCCCCCTGCTTTCGTCGGCAACGGTTGCGCCGTGCAAATGTTCCATGCCTTTAATTTTCCAATCCGTTCTTTTTGCGCTCAATCCTGTGTAGAGAAAGTTTGTTGCTTGGTAAATGTATCCAACATGTCCTTGCCCAATGTCTGCATAACTAACAACGATTAATGGCTTGGGAAGCATTTTTAAAGAACCGGCGACAAGTCGGCTTGCCGCGTTTTTTTGGCTTTCGCAACAAAGCCTGTTCAATTCCAGAATTCGATTCGACCATTCTTTTCCTGCAACTCCTTCCCGCAATGTCGCGCTTGCTGGCGTTCCGTATGTTACGACGCCAATAAGGTTTGATTCGCGGTAAAGTCCAAACGCAAAGGATATTGGACACAAGCGTTTTGCGTAATGGCGTTCAAGTATCCAAGGTTTAGCGTCGCATGCAGGAATTGCTTGGATAGATAAATTGCGCGCGCTCATTCCTCGCCGGCCTCCGCGACGCCATGCCGCCGTTTATGCCGCTTCACAATGTCGCCGTTGAGTAACCGAACCAAAACCGTGTGCTTGTTCTCCTTTACGACTTCGCCGCGTTGCGTCCGTCCTTCGCATTCGAATTTTGCTTGTTTCATCGTCTTGTTTCCTTTCGTTTTTTTGTCTTTGTTGTTGGTTGAATCGAAAATGGCTCGCGCGTTTTTGGGGTGGAAGGTCGTCCAACCCCCGATTCGCGTCCGGTCAAATAGATTCCTTCCGGGGGGGGGCGCTCCTGTGGCGCCCCCTGGTCGCTCCTGTGGCGCCCCCTGGTCGCTCCTGTGGCGCCCCCTGGTCGCTCCTGTGGCACCCCCTGGTCGCTCCTGTGGCGCCCCTTGGTCGCTTTGCCCAAGGAATGAATCGCCCTGGGCCGTCGCGGCGCGGATTCGTTTCACTCATGCGCGTGATCCTTTCCGTTCGCCTTCCATTCTGCCGCCTAATGCGCAAACGTCGCAAAATGCGGAATCGTCTTCCGGCATGAACCAGTTGCTGCAATGCTGGCAACTGCGGAAACAGTTGACTTGTGGGAACCGTTTGGACAATTGCGATTGCCTCCGGATTGCGTATTGCAACGTCTTGCGAATCGCCTTCGCTTCTAGGTGAACACGCCCTACATAAAGCAACAAAACAATTGCCCAAGCGGTAACGGTAAACAACGCAATCAATACAAGGTAAGTCAAAGTCATTTGCGTTTCCTTTCGTCTTGTTTGTGTTAATCCGCCTGGAACATGCGCGCGCCCAAGAACGCGCCGACATGCAATCCGTTTGGAAAGATTCGCCTTCCGCGGAACGAAAGACGTTTATTTGTCTTGTTCTCGTTTTCGTTGCTTCGCTTCCATTGCTTTCTTCCAGTTGTTGCGGCAAGCGGCAGTTTTGGCATCGCTTGTTCGCTTTCCGCCTTTCGCTCCAATGTTGGCGAAGTATTTTCGTTTTTCATCCTCATTCATGCTTTGGCCTTTTGCTCGTTTTTTGGTTCGGCAACCCGGCGAACAACTGGCAATTTTGGCGCTCCGCAAAAAGGGCAATCTTTGATTGTCATTTCCGGCGTAACGCCTGTTTTGACGTTTCCACGATAAGCGCGGCGACAGTCTCCGCAATAGTATTCGCGCGTCTCAAACAGCAGTTGCCAGCAATTCCGGCAATACAATCCTTGCGCAATTTGCGCTTCGCCTTGGCAATTGAAACAAAACGCTTTCACTATTCAAAACCGTTTGCAACCATGCATCCTCCCGCGCGTCTTGTTCATTTCCATTTTGGAAATCAGCGCCCCGGCGACGTTGAAACCCTTGCCGGCGGCAAAATCCATAATGCGGATTACGACGTCCGCAAGTTCCGCTTCAACTCCGCTAAACTCCGGAACTTTATCGTCCGGCGGATTTCCATGCCGCAACGCTTCCAAGGCTTCGGAAAGCTCCGAATGCATCAAAGCAATTGCTTCCCCATCGTTGCGGTCCTTATCCCAAAACCCTTTCGCGCGCGCAGTTGAATGCGCGGCTTCCTCAATGGCAATCCAAGCCGAAATGAAGTCTCTTTTAGTTTCCTGATCCATCGTAAACCTTTCGCGTTTCTTTGTTGTTTTCTGTCCAATAGGTTGCGAGCGCGAACGCCGCCCACAAATCTTTTTTGAGTCCGTATGTAATGCCTGGCTTTGCTTTGGTTCCCGGCTCTCCATACTTGTCGATTAAACATTGCCTCACGTTTGCATCGTTTGCGCGCATGCTTTGGCAATGGTGATTCTTGATTGTTTGGCGGGTAACGCGAGCGCGCTCAATACAAGCCGCGCCCGCTGTATAAAATCGCCCAATCCAAAAAACGGTTTCAAATATCGTCCGTCCAACCGGCATGCCGTAACAGGCAACCATTTCAAACGCCAAAACATCAAAGCTCCCGGCGTTGTCAACGAGCCAATTGAAAACGTCTCCGTTCGGCCAAATCCCTTTGACGATGATTTCCCCAAGTCCGCCGTTGCCGTCTGGATTCCAAACAACAAAGGCGGATTGGATGTCACCAGGGTCAATTGCGCAGACAGTCCGATTCATTCCTTTGCGTCTTTCTTGGCGGCTTGCGCTTCCTTTGACATTGCCGGCTCCCCGGCTTTGCCGTTGGGTTTCTGGTCCGGCGTCGGTTTCTTGGCCGACTTGGATTCCGCTTGTTTCTTTGCGGCGTCTTTCGTCAACCGCAATTCCCGCTGGAAATCCGGTTCTTCCATTGGCGCGTTTGCAATAAATGTTCCGTCCGCTGGATTGAAAAGGTCTTTTGAACCTTTGCCCGGATTGTAAACAACAACGCATTCCCGTTTCACGATTTCAAATCCGGCGGTAATGCGGTTCGCGGCTTCGGACATTTCAGAACGCGCGGTTTCAATCCTGGATTTGTATTGCGCCGCAATCGCCGCCTTTTCGTCTTCCAGTTCTTTGATATGCAACGAACGTTCCGCCATCGTTTGCGCAATGCGTCGCATTTCGTCGCCGGTGAATTCCCGCCGGATTTTGTTTTCCGCCAATTCCGACTTCTTGCGTTCCGCCGGCGTTATCTTCCGGACTTTCACTTGTTTGGGTTTTGCTTCTGGCATTGTGCGTTTCCTTTCTTCCTCTGGTTTGCGTTTTGCCCGTAATTGAAAAACGCGCGCGTTGGGCGTCCGCGCTCGTTCTTGGCAAGCCATTCGTTAGCGGCTTTACCAAAGTCTTTGAAAGCCGCAACGGAGTGAACCGCGCCGGCGTCGTCGGATGCTTTCTCGTTTTTACTCATTCTTCAATTCCCTTCAATTGTTCGCGAAGTTCCTTCCGCTTTTGACGAAGTTTCGCGCAATGCTTCTTGCCTTCCTCGTTCATTGGGTCCGAATCCAAGCGAATGCCTCCGGAAAAATCGAAAAACGAATCATTGGACTTTGCCGCTTCAAGGTCTGCTTCAATTGCCGCAATTCGCTTTTCAATACTCCAAACAGATTCTTTCCGGCTTCCTCCTGTTCCAGATTTTCCAGGCTGTTGGTTTTGCTTCTGGGCATTCCTCCAACGCGTTGCAACGTAGCGTCCGAAATCCGTTATTGAGCGCCCGGCTCCGTCAACAGGTTCCGTTGCGCTTAATGCGTCAAAAACATCGCGGACAAATGCCGGCGCAATCTGCGGTTCATGGACAAGCGCCAACGAAATTGCATGTTCCGAATCAATCGGCCAAAACCCAGTTTCTTTTGTAACCCTATTCTTTTCTTTTCTGGTTGCGTGAACGTTGCGCAAATTGTGCAACGGTTGTTGCGCTTTTTCCGCAACAGTTGTTGCGCTTTCGTTGCGCCGGGCGCGCGACAACTGCATTCGAATTGCGGATTCTGCGCGTTTTTTCGCGCTTTTTCCGTTATGCCGTTCGAAGTTTGGAATTGTGTAATCGCCTTCCTCTCCAACAAGCCAACCAACGCTTGCCAGCGTTTCCCCGAAGCCGGGTTGATATGTGACGCGGTCAATGAACGCTTTTGTTACACTCAAAGCGCAACCGTCGCGGCTTTGCTGGTCCGCCCAAATCCAAAACCGAAACAGCTTCCCAACAATCAAGTCCTGATCGACTCCCAAGCGTTCCGCCATCGAAACAACTTCCGGTTTATCCGGCAAAGCGTGTTCACATTTGATCCAATCAATTGCCATTTTCCGCCCCTTTCATCGCCCGCGCCTTTCCCTTTGCGCGTCATAAGCCGCATCCGATTCATACGCGCATGCGTCGCAATCCTCCGGAGCGTTCCTATGCCGGCAAAATTTTTCTTCCGCCGCCTGGAAATCTTCAACGGTTTCCCCGGCTCCGTAATCTTCCGGCGTTAGTTGCGGCTCCGGTTCCAAAATCCATTTAAACCCGCAATCGTGGCAAATAAGGCTTTCCGACTTGTAAATGATGTCAGTTTGCGCGCTCCCGCAATTCGGACAAGGCGGCAAATCCGGTTCTTCCGGCGGATCAAAATATGATTCGAACATGGCGGCGTTTCCTTTTTTAACGGCTTCCCATCAACTCCGCGTAATTGAATTTCTCGCCGAGACAATGGTGTATTGTCACGCATCCGCCTTCGAATCGGATACGCTTTCCGTTGAAAACGATTGCGTATTGATATGCGCCAACGCCCGAATGAATGAATTGTTTCCCGTAATCCGTAACGCGCCAAAATCCGACGCGCCCGGAACCGTCTTCGCGAATGCCTGTTTCCCTTTCAATAAGTCCCCAATACGCAAGTTTTGCGAAGTCGGCCGTTTGGTGCGGTGAAAGGTTTTGTTCGCGGACGAAATCCGGCCATGAATGAAAGACGCCTTCCGACGTTGTGAAATCCCGTTCAAACTTCCGAAAAAACAGAATCAGGCAACGCGCCATTTGCGAATGAATTTTCCGCCGATACGTTTTGACTAATTGCCCGCAACAAGGACAAGACGCGCCCTCCTGAGTCTCCATCAACTGTTTCAGGATTTCTGACGCCTCGGAAACCGTCAAAAACCCCTGCTTCAATGCTTCGCGAAAAAGAGCCGACGCCGGCAATGCGCTTGAAGGGTTGTTGTTTTTGCAATGGGTTTGTTCGGGTTTGCGCGGCGGGTCCGGCGTCGGCTCAAAATCAAATTCTTCTGTCGTCATTGTGGCGTTTCCTTTCTTGTTGTCGCGGTTCTATTTCTTCAAGTCCGCGTGTTCGTCTTCTGTGTAATGGATTGAACAGGCTTCACATCTCGAAAACCAAGGCGCCGCATATGGACGCGCGATTGCTTCCCGCAACGGCAAGACGGCGGCTTGTTCCAAACAGTTGGAGCATTTCCGCGCGTCGCCGGAAGCAACGCGTTTAATTCCGTACACTTGCGCCGGCGGAATCCAGTAAAGCCAATCCGCCCCAACGGTAACTTGCCCGGCTATGTCGATCCCAAAACCGGACTTGGCAACAGAAACGCTTTCAACCTCAACGGAGCGTTGAGAATCCGTCTCTGGATGCCTGAAAAAGCAAACCAGTTTCATGCAACCCTTTCCGCCACTTGTTTGATATGCCATTGCGGCAAATCAAGCGGCATTGCTTCGCAACCATAAGCGGCGGCGTTCTTTTCCTCCGGTTTGATTGTCAACGCGCGGTTGATGATTTCGAAGCGTTGACACAGTTCCGCGTAACCAACTTCAAACGCTTCATCCGTCATGCGGTAAACGGCAACGGCAAACGGCGGCTCTTTTTCTTGCGCAATGAAAAAGAAATCATCCCGCCGCGCCCGTTTTCCTTTTTCGCCGCCTGGAAAAATGCTGTTCCAAATGAAACGGTATAACGTCGCTTGCCGGTGATACCCGTAATTCGCGGCGGACTTGCAAAAGCCTTCCGGCGATGCGTCTTGCGTCGTCTTGTAATCCGCCAACGCCGCAACCGGAACAACGTCCGCGCGCATCTTGCAGAAATAGCCGCGCCCGTCGAAAGCCAAGTTTGCGAAAAGCGAAGCCTCCCGCGTTTTCAACTCCGTCAACAACGACGCGGCGAACGGATGCGAGAAAACCGCCGCGCCCATCGCAAGCGTTTTTTTGTCATCCTCCGGAGAAATGACTTCCAAGCCTTCCGCCTGTTTCTCTTTCCTCCATTCCTTGCAATAATTTGCGTTCCAGTTCCAAGGCTTGTTGACGGTGATTTCCGGCGCCTTTTTGTCGCCTGGTTTCTTTTCTCCCTTGGCGGTTGCCGGATACGTTTCCGGTGTCACGATTGCTTTGACTTCCTCCGGAGTCAAAATGCGTTGATGACACCAACGCCCAAACCTCAGCGCCTCCGTTTCCTTCTGCGCGTCCGGGTTTTCCAAATAGGCGCGGAAATGTTGCCAAGTAACCGCGCGGCCAAGCATTGAATTCGAAATGCCATCGCTTGCGAGATAATCGGAGAAATTCAAACCGGGGCGGAAACCTATTTCCTGCGGCTTGTATCCGAAGTTCAAAACGTTGAGAAATTGCGCGCTCATTGCATTGATTCCTTTGCTTGCATCAAATCGTTTTCCAGTTCTTCGATTTTGTCTGTTGCTTTGGACAACTCCGCGTCAATACGTTCCGCGATTCCCGCCGCTTCCGCCGCAATGCCGCCGGCTTCGTTCGCCGTCGTCAAAATGGCGTCTTCGGTTCCTGTTGTATGATTCAAAGTCATTCCGTTGAAACTCCTTTCTTCGCCATCAATTGCGCCAACAAACCCGCCTTTGCGCCAACAAACCTTTTCAACGTGGACGGCGGAAAATCTTCAACGCTTCCGATTGAATCCGCGTCTTCAAGCATTCCGGAGTCTTTCCCCCAAGACAAAAAGTCGTCAAAAGAAGCGCCGGACTTTTCCAAAATCGCCATGAATTCGCTTTCTAACGCATCGACGTCTTTCGGCGTGTAATGTGCCGTCTTTTCCGGTTCGGCGGTTTCTGGCTTGCGTGGCGGCGCGGATTTGCGGGTTTTTGCCGGTTTCGTCGGTTCCGCGTCCCCAAAGCCGCTTCCAGGCGTCGCATTTTCAAAATTCATTGGCAATTCATCGTCCGAATTGCCGTCCTGATCGTTCGGAACCGGCGGCGTTGATGTTGCCGACGCCTCCGCAGCTTCAATATCAACAAACGCGGCGGAAGCCTTGTCCGGTTTTTCAGAATCGGCGGCTTCGATGGCGGACGAAACTTCGGAAGGCAACGGCAACCATTTTGTGTGACGCCGGAAAACCGTCTTTTTCGCCATTTCGCCAAAATGGGTTTTCCAAGGCCCAGAGTTTCCGGAGCGCGACGCGCGGCGGACTTCCTCAATTTCTTCCAATGTCATAACTTCAAAAGAATCGCCTTCCGTCGTCGTAACGTAAGAATACGCGCCGACAACCTTTCCGCGCGGTTTTCCAAACGCAAAAGAGTGTTTCAAATACTTGTTCCCTCCTTGGGAAAATTCGAAATCGTCATTTTCGCAAACAACGTCCGCTTGAATGTCAACGACACCCGGCGCGCGGCGGACGCATTGGACAAGTCCCTTGTAATCAACAACCAAAGTGCAAGTTGTCACGCCGGCGCGTCTGTCTTCAAACGGAATTAAGTGCGCGTCGCGTCCGTTCGGCTCAATGCCCATTGCCGCCAAATCCAACAGGCATTTAAAAACGGAAGCTTTGGAACAATCCGCAAGTTTTGGCGTGTTCATTGCAGCATTTAGCGCGATTCGAACAAACCTTTCGCCGGCAATGTGCTTCGGCAAAAGTCTGTCCAGTTGCGTTTTGAATTGCGGCGAATCCAACCAATTTTTCAACTGGTTGTTGGATGTTTTAGTTATGGCGTTCGTTGGCATGTTTCCTTTCGTTTTTTTGTTTTGGTTTAATCTGTTGGCATTGTGCATTGCGGACCAAATTCAATAGTTAGCGTCATTCACGGCTTATGGTTGCCAACAATCAACGCCAACTTTGAAACCTTGTTTGCAACCCTTGGTTTTTGCATTGCCCAAAAATTTCAACTTTGATTTTCATATCGCAAGCCGGCGTTCGGAAGAAAGGTTGTGTTCGATTTCCGCCCATGAAAGTTCTGAATTCTCGTTGAGCATGCGAACAACGGCGGCGGCAATTTCCCGCCGAATAAAACCGGAATATGCAACCCGCTCTGTTGGCGTTCCGTCTTCCTGGAATTCGCGTTCAATGACGTCAAACGTTGAACCTCCGCCGCCCGGAACAGACGAACCAATGCGTTTGAAGAATCGCGGCGTTTCCTTTGCCATGTCCGACGTTTACAACAAAGCGGCTTCGTTAGTCAACGGTTTTTTTTTCCGCATTCGGAATATGCGCCACAATCTTTGGCGCAAAGTATGGAAGCAACGCCGGCGAAAAGACGTCCGAATGCGCCGCGCTTGAAACGTCGAAATCTTCCTGTTTGTTGAAGTTGCGAACGCGCCAGTCTTTTCCTCTATAACCGCGCGCGCCCATGTTTCCCCAAGGATGAAACCAGAGAAACCTTGCAAGCCTAACAGGGGCGTCCGATGGCGAATGCCAAACATCAACGCCGCCGAACCTTGGCGGAATCGGGGCGTCCGAATCCAACGCAGGATTGATAAAGACGGCATGCCGGCAATGCGCGCCAATCCAACCCGCCTCCGTAATGATGTTGCAACCGTTTGAATGCCCGATAAGAACGTCTTCCGGTTGCGTCATTGCGGCAAGTCGCCGCGCGTAACGCTTGTTGTTCAACCGGACGCGTAGAAGAAAAATCCAACCGTAATCAAATTGCGCGACATTGAATCCGGCTTTCTCCAAATACGGTTCAAGACGGTCAACGGTTCCCGCTCCGTTATCCCAAACGTTGAAACCATGAACAAGGATGGCGCGCGGTTTCATTCCTCCGGTTCTGGTTGAGGCTCATTCGCCGGCGCTGGAACTGGCGCGCGACCAGTTAAGCCGGAAGCAACGCCGCGCGTTGCAGCTTCAATCAAGTCGGCTTGCGGATCCGATGCGATGTCCGCGTCAAATTCAAATTCTCCGGTTTCCGGATTATATTTTGCAACAGTCTTTGCCCGTGTGGACATGCCAAGCCGCGCGTCCGTAAACCTAGCTTGGCTTCCATCGGTTCGCGTGATTTTGCCGCGCGTTATTTTGCATCCAACAGCCTGGAACATGGCGGCAACAAGGATGATTTGAACGAGGATTTTTTTCATTGGTTTGTTTCTTTCTGCTCGCTGGGAGATCCCATCCAGCGCGGGGTTTGTAGGGGAGGTCTGGAATAACTACACTGCGAATTTACCTGAGTATTGCGACCAGCGCACCAGCTGCGCCCACGATACCGAATATGATGGCCATCAGCTTGCTCGCGCCTGCTGCGCTTCCTTCAATGGATCTGATCTGAGCCTCTAGCGCATCGGCTTTAGACCGGGTGTCGTTGAGTTGGTTCCACAGTTCGGCGATGTTGCGCTCAGCGTACTCGCTCCGCTCAGTCAGCTTCGATATGGCCCCTGTCTGCTCTGTCATCAGCTCGCGAACCGTTGAGTTCATTGAGCGGATCTCGGCGCGGATCTCGGCCAAGTCGCTCTTTAGATGTGAAAGTAAATCGGCGCTCATGTCTCAATCCAGTTCTAGCACAAGGTTGGTTTCTATGGTGGAACAATGTGTCCCGAAAAATACATCTAACCAAGCGCGGCAACTTTTTGAAAACGCTTTGTTTGTTCATGGTTCAACAAAGCTTTGACTGTTTTAGTTTTGATTGCGCCCGTTACCAGGTAATGCGCAAAGCCTTTGCTTCCAGACTGGTTCAACAACGGAACGTGTTCCAACCGTTCGTTCAAAAACGTTTCGCAAAATGAACGAATGCGCGCGGACGACAACAGGCGGCAAAACGAAATGTCTTGAAACCATGCAGGAATATGCCAACTCGAATCTTCGCCTTCCAAGACTTCGGCAATGTAATTGTTCAAATCCATCCCTTCCGGCAAATCCTTTGTGAAATGGAACAACGAGCAAAGTAAGTCCGCCGGATTGCGAACCAAACAGATTGTGAACCATCCATTTTGGCGAAACAGGGAATGCAATTGCTCATCGAAAACTGCGATATGTGCATGCGCGTATTGGTCGAACTTGGGAAACTTCGCGATTTCCTCCAATTGTTCGCGGGAAAAATCATGCTTTGCGTCGTCGTCCAATCTATGGACGAAATATCCGCGTCGGTTGCAAGTTTGGGCGAGGACTTGGTTGGCGGTTGTTCCTCCGCTTTTGACAATGTGAAGATAAAGAATTTTCATTTTGGAAGCATGCCTGCCAATGCGACTTGGTAAGGATTCCGCGACGTTTCAAGCAAATGCCGGACAAGGCGTTTCAATGGCGCATGTCCTGGCGTGTTGTGGAACATCTGCACATGAAACGAAACCAACGGTTTGCCGTTTAATTCAATGCCGTCCTTGCCTTGGGAAAAACCCAACAAGTCCGACAATTCCGCGCCGGTTTTAGTTGTGTTTTTCAAATCCTCCGACTGATGCCAAACCCGCCAAAAGCCGAAGTTATGAGCCGGCGACAATTCCGAAACGGAAAAGCCCGCGGCGGCGGCATTGTCCAAACATTGCTGATCCATGAAACGCGATTCATGCAAAGCAGATTGAGACCACCACTCAACAAACGGCATTGAGGAGATAAAAACGCAACCCGCGTTGTAACGTCCAAACGTTTCCGCCGCGCCTTTCCATTTCGGAGAATGCCAAGACGGAGTAAACGCAACGTCTGTTTCGATTTTGTCAACGACAGGTCCGGCGGCAATGAAATCGGCGTCAAGAAACAGCGTGTTGTCAAAAATCTCCAACGCGCGGCGGCAAATGTCCATTTTGACAAGGCATGCCGGCGGACAATGCGGGTATTCGTCGCGCGGCCAAGTCTTTAACCGCTTCGCTTCAAAGTTTTGTTGATAAAGCCAATCAAGACGGGAGCGCGTCGCAAGCTTGAACGGCAAAACGTTTTCAAGCCGAAGGCTTCGAATCTTCCGACAAACCGCATCGTCGCCGGCAACTAGAATTGGCCGGCGCGTCCGCGACCGTAGCGAACGAATCAACAAAAGAACTTCCGGCAAAAAGTTTTCTGTTGCAACCGTCGCGAAAGACTCAATTGACGTTGCCTTGTGTTGGCTTGGGTTGCTTGCCGGATTTTCCCAACGGCCTGGCTGTTCGACTGGTTTTCCGGATGAAGCTTGAACCGCAAGTTGAATTTCGGATTCATCAAAATGCCGTTTTGCAAACTCCATTGCCTGCCGTTCGGCTTCGTTAGCGGAAAGCTCGACTTCGCTTCGCTTTACAAGCGTATGAACCGCTCCAAACGTGTAACGGTTTGCCTTCACAAATTCAGCGGCGTTTGTTGAAGTCGCATTGTCAAAGGCGACAACGTCGAATGATTCCCCGTAACGTTTTTCGGCAAACGCGCGCAAGATTACGCTGGCGTCGTCGCCTTCTGAAAATATGAAAACAAAGCGTTTCATTTTTAGGAAAGGTTTAACTTTTGAGAAACTTCGTAAAGGTTGCCGCCGCGCGCTTGGAATTCAAAAACGTCGATGTCGCCGCCGCCGGTTGAAAGCGTTGGCGCGGTTCCTCCCGCCCATTTAAAGACTGCATTAAATGATAGCGTCCGCGTTCCAGTTCCGTCTTGGATGACATGCAAAATGTAACGCGCGCCGTTCTTAATGTTAGTTGGCGCGGCCAATGCGCGGTTGCCCGCAAGCGTAACAATCCCAACGCCGCCGGAATCCATATCCCAATTGATTGTGGCCCCATCAACTAGTGTCTGTTCAAGCTCCGGAGAGTTGAGAATCGAAACTGCTTGCGTTTTCGTTCCGTTAATCGTCAACGCAAGGGTTTTTGCGCTCGCAACCGCCGTATAAAACTCAAATTTCGAATCCTCGCTTGTGTCTGTTGCATCCGTCCAGGCGCAATCAATCGCGCCTTGGAAATGGTCCGTTGCCGCCGCGTTATGCGCGTAGAACTGAAACGAGGAACCAAAACCCGCCGCCGGGGTTCCGCCGTTGGAACGGTACGCTTGGAATATTGGAACGGTTGAAGAATCTCCCCCAATTCCTGTTGACTGTCCGCGGATTGTGTAATTGCCGTCCGCCGTTGAGCCAGCGCGAGATGCCCACAACGCCGCTTTATCGCTTGCCGCAGTTGCAACGCGCAATCCTTCCCCCAAGTCGTTGTAAACGTAGGCTCCCCAAGCCGATGCCGTATTCGCATAAACTTGGAAGCAATAACCGGACGATGGCGCAACTTCGGTTCCGCTCCATCCGATATGCACTCGCCCTTCATCGTCAATCCGCATCCGGTTTTGCAAGCTTTGCAAAGTCGTTCCAGAAACATCGGCAACCGAAGTTTTGAAAAAGATTGTTCCTCCGGATGCGCTTCCCGTCGCTTTTCCTCCCGCAAGTCCTAAATCGCCGCCGGCAATGTCTGTTCCGCTACCGCCGCCGGCGTTTAATGTGCATCCGTAAACCGTCGCGGCTTCCGCTGAATTCAAATACACATTATTCAGATAATTTGCGGATGTGCTTCCCCCGATTACGCATTGATTGCTTCCAATGACGTCGCCGTTTATTCCAATGCCTCCAACAACCCCTACATTGACCGTGCATAAGGCGCCAATCAAAGTTGTTGCGTTGCAAGCGCCTGCTGATGCCGGACCAGTTGATGCGCCTATCAATGTGTTTTGGTTCCCTTGGTAGCCTACCAAATTCGCGCCGGCTAAACGCCCAATAATCACATTGTTTTGACTCGGCCCGGAAGCAGTACCACCAAAATCGCTTTGCATACCAAGGCAAACATTATCGTTCCCTGTCGAATCATAACCGGCTTCGAAGCCAATCATAACATTACGTTCATGCGATGACGAATGCAGCGTGATACCGCCTCCTCCGGCTCTGTATCCGACAAGCGTGTCGTAATCCTGTCCAACGTGCGCATTGCCCGCTTGTTGCCCCAGAAACGTATTGAACGTTGCGCCAGACAAAGAAGAACCCGCGCCTGTACCAACTAGCATATTGCCGGTTGCTGGTTCGCTTTGCGGAATTGCGGAGCCTCCCGCCGGGTCGAATTCTTCAAACGTCAAAGCGGTTGTTCCAACAATTATTGGATTTGCCGTTGTCAACTGCCAAGCGGTTTTGGCAAGCGTTGAACCTTCCTCAATATAGGTTGTCAATCCGGACGTAACGTCCGCGTCTGCGTCTGCGTCGGTTGCGCGCGTCCAAGCTCCGGACGCGGAAACGTAAATTCCGTTTTCTGATCCGGTTGATTGATCTTTAACAAGTACTCGGCTTGACGATGTTGTTACTCCATCAATTGACTGTTCGCCGGAAAGCGTAATGTTGGCAGTTGTTGCAAGTTGGCAAGATTGCTTCCAATCGCTTCCTTCCGCCGCGGTAACGAATGCTTCACTTGCAAGCGTTACCCATGATCCGCTTTGATAGCCTTGAAACTTTCCATCCGTTGAGTTGTAGACTACCGTGCCATTGCTTGGCGATAACGCGTCGCGTTGCGTCGTTGTAAGCGTTTGAATGGTCAAGCCAGCAAAATCAGTTCCGGACCAGTTCAATGCGCCGCGCATGGTATCGCCATGCCGTTTTAGTTTGGTTGTTGGCGTACTCATTTAAATTTCCCTTTCAATTCTTAAACTGCGGTTCAAATCGCGCGCATGGTAAATCAATCAACCCAATCGGCGGCAATCTCTTTCCATTCTGTTCCGTTGAAAACATACATTCCCGCAAACGGCAACGCGTCAACGTTGTTTTCGCTTTGAACCGTCGTCAACAGCGTTCCGCCGGTTGTCGCATTCCGGATTTCGATTGTCGGGTCAACGGATGCTGGCATTTCCAGGCGAACGTTTACCGTGTCGCCTTGCTCCGCGTTTGAAGTATCCAGAACGATGATATGCGTAAACGGGGTTGAATCATACGTGTCTGTGATCGTCGCAAAAACCGTGTAAAGCGAATATGCGGCAACATCAACGGTTTGATTGCCGGCGGCGGTAATTGTTGTGAGGGTTTCCGTATGATCCAAATTTGTATAAACCCCAACGCGTTGCCAATAAACTTCATTTGTTGAGGCGGCGTAATCATCGGGGCGAATAACTTCCGGCGATGCTTCCGCCGTTGTTCCGGTGCGCAATTCGTAAAGTGAAACAATATTCCCAATCTCTACCGCCGCCAACCACCCAACCGACGCCGCGCCGCCGGCGGTTGTGATTCCGTCAAGATTGGTTGCGCCGCCTCCCGTTAGCCCGGTTATTGCGCTCCTGTTTTGGACAAATTGCGCGCGGATTTCTTCCGCCGTCAAATAAGAGGCGAGGGAAACGGGAACCATTGCGTTTTCGGAAATAACTTCGCCATGAACTTCCGTTTTCGCTTGTGCGCGCGTTACCCTGTCGCCAACGGCGTTGGTAATCTCAACTTCAATCCAAGCGCTTGCGTTTTCCTGGCCGGCGAGGAAGTCCGCAAGTTCAAATGTGTTGAATTCAACTTGCGATTCCCAACCGTTAGAAATTGCGTTCCATGTTTCTTGGTAAACAACCGGCGATTGCGCAAAATGAATGGATTGAACTTCCGCCGTTGAACCGTCGCCGGCGGTTATTTCTTTGAAGGCAATTCCCGTGTTAGGCGTCAACGCGTTTCCGTTCGTTCCGACATCCAACAACGCCCGCGCGCCGGTTGCGTTCCATGTAATTTTGTAATTGGGAAACGTTCCGGAAACGGTGACAAGTCCGGAGTCCGGTCCGGCGCCGGAATTCAACGCATTCAACGCGGTTTGAACCGCCGCCGCGTTCGCGTTGTAAGCCAGGGCGGACGTTGTCGCGCCGCCAGAATCTTTCAAAGTATAAGTTCCGCCGGTAGGTTCCGCCGCCTTGTTTCCAATCCCGAACTTAACGGTTAACGTTCCGGAACCGGAATCCGCGTCGTAACTGCCCAAACCATCGACAAGAAACAATTGAACGGTTTCAATATCGCCAAGGCGAAATTTTGGCAACCGCGCCGGCGTCGGCGAATCGACGCCGCTTACAAACGCCGCCGCGGGTTCTTGTTCGCTTGTGTTGATGAAGATTTGTTTTGCCATGTCGTTCTGTTGTTTGGATTACGGACGCGCAACGGTTACTTCCAAAAGCAACGATCCGGCGGACTTGTCCAATCCGGCGATGCTTATTTGTTCAATTTCAATGAAATCGTCAACGCCGTTTGCTATGTGGTGAGTATACGTCGTCGGGTTCTGGTTTTGCGGCAACGTATGCTGTTGCGTTATGTCGCCGAAACGGAATTCGAGAACTGAATTTCCATTGTTGCGCAAATCTCCGGCAATTTTGTAACTGAAAACGAGATTGCCGCGCGCGGTAATCTTTTCCTTTGTCCGGATGATTGCGCCAGCGCCAACAGGCATTGCCGTGCCAGCCATGTCCAAATAAAAACCGTTGCCTGGAACAAGGTCGAAATATCCAGGGCCAAGAACGTCAACATTGTGTTGAATCACGTTCCAATTTAACAGAGTTGACGCCGCGCCGGTTCCCAATTCGTCGTCAAAATCTTCAAAAAATCCGGCAAACCCGTCTTCCAAAATGTAAAGCAATTCCGACTTCGTCAAAACAAACGAGTCCGCCGCATTCGCGGCAATCCAAGCGTTTGCCAAAGCAACCAAAGGTCCGCGGATGCGGCGGTTAAATATCGTTTCCGAAGCGATTCCTGCGCGGACTTGCGAAAGGCGCGGCCAATTAAAGTTGCCGCCGCCGGTTTCGTTGTCCGTAAAAAAGAATTGGCTTTCCGATTTAGAAACGCCTAAGCCGCGCCCGAACATTCCGGCGGCTGAATTGTAAATTGAAATCAATTGATTAAGTTGTCGCGTTGAAAGCAACCCGCCGCGATTCCAGAAATCAACCAGACTTTGCGGCGTCCCTTGTCCGGCGTCTGTCGATTCCCCAACAACGCGAATGCCTTCCGAAGCATGAACGACGGAAACGCCATTCCTTCCCCGGAATCGCGCAATGTTGTTGTAAACGTCGCGAAGCCAATAAGCATTTGAACGCTTTAACGGTTTGAAGTTGTCGATTGCTTCAATCATTCGGCGATTACAAACGGCGTTGACGCTTCGAAAATGTCCCCTTTCCATCGGACAATTCGCGTATGCTCCGCAACAATCTTTTCCCCGCCGGCAACCTTGGAAAGATAAGACGCCCGATCCGGAACCGTTGTGTCCGTGTACGTCATTGTCTCTTTGCCTGTCGCGTCAATTATTAACTCCGGTTCTTTGATTGGAATGTCGGTTACTTTTTTGATTTGCGGGGAAACGTTGGGGATAAAGTATGCGTATTCAACAAATGCGGTTACTGCATTCGTTCGCGGGTCGCGCCCGTCTTCAACCTTTTGAAGAAACGTATAAGTCAACGTGTTGTTTCCTGGCGGCGGCAAAACAGGCAAGTCCACAACGACGGTTGTTCCAGACGTTCCAGCGGCGGCGGTTCGCCGCGTCATAAAATTGGTTTGGATGCCGGCGGAATATTGCGTTTGGATTGCGCGAATCAAAACCCTGTCCCCAACAGAAACAGACGGGTTTGCGGCGCAAATGAATGTATGCGTTCCGCCAGAAAGGGAATTGGAGTTGATAACGACTTGCGGATAAGTCTGGTCGCTACTCAACCCTCGAAAAGTGAAGGACATTTGACGCGGCGTTGTTCTAGCAATCGGCAACATTGCATATTCCCGAACAAACCGAACCATTCCGGCGCCTATATGCTGCGTCGGCGTTTCTTCAACCATGTAAAAAACGAAACCGTCAACAATTTCTGTTTCCATAAACGTTGCCGGCGTCCATGAATCCATGCGTTGCAAATACTCCTGTTTAAATGCGCGCGTCGTTGTGTCGCCTTCCGATAAAAAAGGCGCGTAAAAACGTTTTGGTCCGTCTGCAACCGGCGTTGTAAATGTTCCGTCAAAATAACGCGCCATGTTTTTATTGGTTCAAGTCTGCAATGTTGTTCCGGA
>Ga0102960_1000292_pt1 | contig 18562 bp, 16 predicted proteins | sample SalPon2_B_H2O_MG_2_FD_84521 | JGI IMG/M metagenome (GOLD analysis project Ga0102960, IMG submission 84521) | Salt pond water microbial communities from South San Francisco under conditions of wetland restoration - Salt Pond MetaG SF2_B_H2O_MG | ecosystem: Environmental > Aquatic > Non-marine...
CAACAGCAGTGCCAGCACCTCACCACAAGTTCTTAACCCTTGCTCCACGTAACCAATACATCACCGATGATGATTGGTGTACCTTGACGGGATTAAACACGTTAAAACCCTTATATAACGGTAATACGTATGATACCTATAGTCAGCCAGTATATTCTATGACGGTTGAGTTCTACGACAACGAAGATGTGTTCATATCATCAGCTGAGACTTACAACATCACGGGTAATTGTGGTAATTACCCAAGTAGTAGTTCAGTAACGGCACAGACGGCAAACTATCTTGAAAACCAATTACAATATGCGGGGACTGGTCCAAAGAACTTGGAACAACAAGGTATCACCATACCTTCCAACTGGCAATACTATAGAGTATGGTTCAACGGTTATCAGTCAGTCTGTAGAACGGTAAACTTTAGAAACGACACATTAGGTGTGATTAACTTCACCATTACAAATTGTAGTAATGTACCCGTATCTGTTAGTATAGATTCAGGGTCAAATGAAACCTATTGTATGAGAGGGTTTGTAACTCCACCATCAGGTATTACCACGACCTATACAGATTACTGTACCCCTGATACGGAAAACCAGTATTTCGATACGGAGAGAATATCTGAATATTTCTATTATTACAAAGACCCTGAATGTGGTCCATCATCACAACGTGTGGTGTTTATGAACTCGTTTGGTTCGTATGATTACTTTACCTTCAAGGGTAGAGATACGGTGGGTTATGACATGAATAGGAACTCATTTGAGAGAGCATCAGACCTCAGCAATACGAGATGGTCCACAGACAAATATTACGGTTGGAACAACGAAAGAAAGGTATACCAATCTTCACTTACAAAGACGGGGATATTATATTCAGGTAGGATATCAAAGTCATACTTGGCATGGTTAACAGATGAACTGTTGAAATCACCATCGGTATACTTAATGGATTCTGACGGAGACCTTCAACCGATTGTGTTGACAAACACAGAGGTGGTTGAACCTAACTTCCAAAGAAATGACGGAGAATACGAAATCAACCTTGAATATATAGGTGGATATAACGAGACCATACAAATCAAACAATAATGGTAAAACTATTAGCAAGAAACGTTGACGGTGATTTCACCAATCTTGACTTAAGTGGTGATTTGACCATATCCCTAACAAAATCAGTGGAGGAGGTTCAGGACATCACACAGAGAAAAGGGGCATATTCTAAAACCTTTAACATACCTGGTAGTGATGTGAACAACAAATTCTTCAGGGGAGTATTTAACGTTAATGCTACGGACTTTGACTCCACATTGGACACACAGTGTGTGGTCCAAGATGGTGGAGCAGACATCTTCAACGGAACGATGAGACTAAACAGAATCATCAAACAAGGAACCAACACCTCTTATGAAATTTATATTGTTGAGGACATCTCACCTCTATCGACATTATTCAAAGAGTTGAACGTTTGTGATTTGGACTTTACAGATATTGAGCATGAAATCAACTATGATAATATTGTATCTACATGGACTTACACGGGAGGTACATACGACAATTATTCAGGGTTGGTCGGTAAGGTATTGTACCCACTTGCCCATACAGGTTATGACGCAGATTCAACCTATGGAACGTGGGACTTCTCAACATCAGGATTTACCAATTCAGGGGCAACAGCAATACAGACCACACAGTTCAAGCCGTGGGTAAACTTAAGATACCTTATGGATAAGATGTTTGGAGAGACGGAGTTTACGTTTGAATCAGAGTTTATGGACACACAATACTTCCGTTCCATCTTTATGTTTGCTGGTCAATCACCAACGATGGGTGCCACCAACCTTGAGGACAGACCACCCAACCAAAACTTTTTTGAGGTTAAGGAAACCGCAGGGTATTACTACTCATACGATTCATTACAATCACCAAAGTTCATCATCTTTAACCAAGAGAACTACGACTACCTAAACAAATATACGTTGTCAACATATCCAACTGTTGGTGGTCAAACTGGAGCAAGAAACTACCATACCATCGTAACACCTGGTACCTATCAGTATAGAATGGACTTACGTCTATTTATTGTTGGAACGGTCTATGGTCCTTCGTATGTTGACATCTCATTAAGAGATTTGGATACGGGAACCATATACGACCAAATTCAAGGTATACCCATACCAACAACAGGTATTGAAAGAACGTTATTCTTGAATGCTTCAGGTATGACAGCCAATACAAGGATTGCCCCTTACATCAGATTAAACTCTGGTGGTCTTCAACAGGATATCGGTATTGATGATGCGACATTTAGACTGTATTCATCACCAACAATTAGTATAACGGGAGCAACGATTGATTGGACGGTAAACCTTCCATGTAATGTTAGTCAGTTGGAGTTATTTAAGAACGTTATAAGCTACTTTAACCTTGTGGTGATACCATCAGGTGAGAAGAGGTTTAAGATTGAGCCATACGTGGATTATTTGGACGTGAGGAGTGGAACCACACGTGATTGGACACAGAAGTTAAACCTTGATGAGAGTTATACCATCGAACCGTTGGATTATGACCTTAAGAGAACGTTGAACTTTACCTACACGGAAGACCCTTCTGTGGGTAATGTATATTTCTTAAATAACTTTGGTAAACAGATGGGTGATAAAACCTTCTATGCTCCAAACAACTTATTGACCGATGAGACCGACCTTGATTTTATATTTCAGTCTTTACCAACCAATACGGTTGATGGAGCAAAGGATACGGATTTCATCATACCAAGATTTTACGAAAGACAAGAAGATGGACCACAATACCAACCGATGAGTTCAGAGCCGAGATTAGGATTCTATACAGGAAACAAATACCCGATATCAGGGGATACCTCAACATCATATACTGGTATTACATGGTATCTACAAAGTGGCTCAACAACGGTGGAACAATCCACTTACCCTGTCATTAGTCACATGAGCATATTGAAGGAGAACGTTTTGGAGTTGTCAGATTTACACATAAACAATGCGTATGACTTCTTCATGGGTAATACTGATTTGGTTGAAGGAGAGACCAATAATGATGTATACAATAACTTCTATGACGAATACATCGAACAGTTGTATTCAACGGAGGGTAGGTTATTCACGGGACTGTTCTACTTAACACCAAGAGATATTGCTGACATCACCTTTAACGATGCGGTATATTTCTTAAACTCACAATGGAGGTTATTGGAGATTCAAGATGGAGACATCACTGAACCGACTATGGTAAGATGTAAGTTCTTGAAGGTTCCTTATAGAACGGAGAACACGGCACTTATCGCACCTGACTATGTGGAACAGAATGAATTGCCACCACCACCAGGTCCATCACCGACACCAAGTCCTACACCAACACCGTCAGCTTGTCTATGTTTACAGACAAGGGTGACGAACAACTCCACACAATTTGGAACATTTGCTTATATAGATTGTAACCGTAACTATCAGACAGTTGGATTGAATAGTAACCAAACGTCAAGTTATTTCTGTTACTGTCAAGGTTCTCTATCATTACCATTAGGGTTTGACAGAGACGTATATACTTCATGTCCTACTGTTACTCCGACACCATCACCATCACCTACTCAAGGATTAAGTCCGACACCATCACCAACACAAGGGTTGAGTCCAACACCAACTCCGACACCGTCAGAGACACCAGTAACCACATTTATTTACAACGTTGAAAATTGTGATAACTCATCAGACACAAGAATTGTACAGTCAACAGCATTCTTCGCAGCAGGTAAGGTTGTTAAGTTATTCTCACCTGGTTGTTTTGAGATATTAGGATTTACATCAGGTACCCCTGTAGATACGATTACGACAAGCTATAACGACTGTTCGTCTTGTCCAAGATAAAAATGAATAATTATAGATATGGCAAAACAGGTCACTTTAGGAATTAAAATTGAGGTTAATGGTCAACAGAAGGTCATTAAGAGCATCAACGAACTTGAGAATGAAATTGAAAACCTAACCCAAGACATAAAGGGGTTGAAGTTTGGTACTGAAGAGTTTGAGAATGCCTCAAAACAGTTAGGTAAATTAAAAGCAGAATTAAGGGACGTTGACAAACAGATTGAAGGTGTTGACCGTGAGCAACTCTTTGAAGGGTTTGGTGCTGCCATCAACGGAGTGACAGGTGCCTTCCTAATTGCGTCATCGGCAGCCAGAACATTTGGTGCTGATGCTGAGACCGTTGAAGCAATACAGAAAAGAGAACAGGCAGCCCTTGAGGCTGTAAACATTGCCTTGGGTGTTCAAGCCTTAGCTGAGGCGTTTGCTAAAAGACAGAAGATATTGGCGTTGGCTGTAAAGGCAAAAGACATCATTGCCACCAATCTTAACACCGCAGCACAGACCGCATATACCATCGCTGTTGGAGCATCAACGGGAGCGTTAAGAGCCTTTAGAATTGCCTTGGCAACCACAGGTGTTGGAGCCTTGGTAGTTGGTTTAGGATTTCTTATCTCAAAGTTATTTGACACCAAAGAGGAAACAGAAGAACTTAATGAAGAACTAAAATCATTAAGTGAATTCCAACTTGAGGCAGCAAAATCAGCGAAGGCTGAGGAACTTGCCATACTACAATTACAAACAGCACTGAATGATTCTAACACGAGTGTTGATGAGAAGAAGGAAATCTATAAAGACTTACAGAAACTTGTCCCTGAACTTACTGACTTAACGTATGAACAAGCAGAGGCTGAAGATGCCATCAACGATGCCATCACAACACAAATTGAACTTATTCGATTAAGAGCCAAACAAAGTGCGTTGGAAGAGTTTATCAAACAACAAGAACTGTCAAGACTTGAGACTGAAGCACAAACAAGAGCAGCCAAAGAACAGGGTGAAGCTTTAGATGAGTTATTCCAACTACAAGAAGACTTCAGAAAAGCACAGGGAGGTGGATTCATGGGAACTATTCAAGAATTCGAGGCACAAGAAAAAGCCAGAAAAAGTCTTGTGTTTGTAAATGGTGAACTTATACAACAGACTGAAGAACAGACCGATGCCACATCTGACTTAACAGAAGAGGAAAAACAATTATTGGAGATTAATCAAGAGATTGCCAAGATAACGGCAACCGTCACCAAAAGGACAACAAAAAGAACCAAAGCAACCAAAGACCAAACTGATGCTGATGATAAAGCAGCAAAAGCGGCTGAAGAATACGCTAAGAGAATAGCAGACTTGGCATCATCATTTGCTGAGATATCATTTGAGGGTGAAGTATCAGTAAAAGTATTGAAAGATGCTAACGATATAATTGAAAAACAAAATGAAGTTTTATTAAAAAGAGGTGATGTGTTGAAATCACAAACTCAAGAAACTAAAGAATTTAATGAAGAGTTAAAAACTTTATTTGGTGGGTTGGTTGTTCCAACTAAAGAGTTGTATGAGATTAGAGATACTTTTCAATCAATATTCCAAATAGCAAGAGAAAGAATTGAAGATTTAGGTGAAAAAGATGTTGAACAACAACAAAAGATTTTCAAAGAAGTATTGGCAACTTATGATATTGAAAAATTAAGAAAAGAGATTGGTGATGAATCATTAGACACATTATTGGATTATTTCCAAACATCAGTTGATGTTGTAAATACTATAAAACAATATAATAAAGAACTTACAGCAAGTGACTTAAAACTTAAAGGTATCAAAAATGAAAACCTTGATGTAAATGCTTTAGTATTAGAGATTGCTAAAATTGAAGAGAATAGAATTAAAAATTTACAATCAAGAGCGGAAGCAGAAGAACAAATAAATGATTTAGTTTTAGAAAACTTATTTGGTACAAGTGATACTGTAAATTTAAGTGAAGAACAATTAAAGATTGCTAATAATATTACAAAAACATTAAAAGACCAAGCAAATGTTTATTTGGGGATATTCAGTATAAATAAACAACTTGAAAACCTTACTGGTAAGATTGATGAAAATATTAAAGCACAAAAACAAACATTAGAAGATACCACAGGTCTTGAAAACTTTATCAAACAAAATAGAGAAAGAATTGATGAGATAAAAGAGTTTTTCTCAACATTATCTTCTGAAAATTCCAATTTGACTGAACAACAGATTGAGAACATCAATAGACAAATAAATAACATTGAGATTGAAAACGCTTTAGATAAAGTTAATGAGGTAGCACAAGCAATCACTGCCGTATTCTCTGACATATCAAGTAAAATATCTTCTATTGTATCGGCACAAAATTCTTTATTACTTGAACAGTTGGCTTATGCTGAAGAGGTGACCCTTGCTCGTATTGGTAATGCCACGGAAGAGGCAGCAGCAGAACAAGAAAGTGTTAGAAAAGAATTTGCTAAAAAGAGATTTGATTTGGAAAAGTCATCAAGGATTACTGAATTACAATTCTCTATTGCTGATGCCATCGCTCAGGGTGCCTCAGCAACATTACAAGCATTGGCGACAGTACCATTCCCCGCATCAATCGGTGTGGGTGCGTTATACGCAGGAATAACAGCAGCACAGATTGCGACCATCAACTCACAATTACAATTCACAAAGGGTAAACAATTTATTGGTAGACGAGGTGGTCTAACGTCTGGTCTATTGACGGGTCCATCACACGAACAAGGTGGCATCATGGCAAACGGTGGATTGGTATTAGAAGGTGGTGAGGCAATCATCAACAGAAATGCTGTTAGTCAATTCTCTGACATTCTTGGAAACATATCCACATCAACGGGTGGACGACCATTAACGGGAGACAACTCGTTGATTGTTGAGGAAATCAGAAGACAAAACCAAAAACCAATTAAAGCATACGTTCTTGACCAAGACATTCAAGATACGAGAAAGATAAACAGCAGGTTGGAACAAATCTCAAGATTGTAAAGTCCCACTTGTTAAAACATATTTATAGAAAATGAAGATAGTTGAACTCTATATTACAGACGAGGAAGATTCAGGTGTTAGCCAGTTAAGTTTGGTATCACAACCAGCAACCCATTACGAGTGGTTGGTATTCAATAATACATGTGATGGTGAATGTCAAGTTATGGACCATTCAAATCACGCTGGTGAGGACTTCTCCCATTACCTGACACATTCCCCTTCCATAAGGGTAGAAAACGTCACAGAAGAAGAATATCAAAAGTTCTTCAGACCGACATCAAGTGCTGACGAGTTATCACCAAGTGAGGATACGTCAGAGGAGTTGGTTAGATATTTCTATGCTGTTGATGCGGGATTGGGTCCAAAACTAATCAAGGAGTCAAGACAGGTATGTCGTCAGTTTATCAGAGCAAACAAACTATATAGAAATGAAGATTTGGTGAAGATGTCAGCAAGTCTATCTATTGAAGATGCCAACAGAAAAATGATACCAAGAACAAAGGGGTATCCTGTTGACCTGAAGGTATGGAAGGCTGGCAAACAGTGTAGACATATCTTCAAAAAATTAATCATTTCTGTACCTGAAGGACAAACTGCTCAAGAGTTTGTCTCTTCAGTACCAAAGAATGCCAATAGAGCATTTGGTCTAAAACCAAACAGAACAGAATTACAGCTAGGACCTGGTGGTACTTCAAACAGAAAGGGGTTTTTGGAAGGTAGAGCAGGATTTACTCAAGAGGAGGACTTATCACCAATAGGGTTTGTTGAAGGTTCAATCGTATATCCATCATTTAAGTCTTTGGTGGTAAACGAACCTGAAATCAAAGGATACTCGATGATTGTTGTTGACGGTGTTGCTGGTTTTATCGGTGGCATGGCAGATGACGACTACTTCGAATCAGATGTATTTGTGGCAATGACTGGTGAGATTACTCTTGAGAAGTTCTATAACGACTACCCTCAATCAGCAAAAGATGATGCTGCCATGGGTATTAAGAGAAACGAGGAATTAGGAAATCCTTGTGGAACCCTCGTGGGAAAAAATCGTGCACAGCAAATCGCATCAGGTGAGAATTTGAGTGAGGAAACAATCATGCGCACTTATTCGTATCTATCAAGAGCACAGAAAGGGTTTGAGGAAGCCCGTTCCAAAGGTGATTATGAAGCATGTGCCTACATCAGTTATTTGTTGTGGGGTGGTCCAAGCATGTTGAATTATGCTGAGAGAATCGTCAACCAACTTCAAGAAGAGATGATTGAAGAGTTTGGTTGTATTACAGACTTGATGGATAAGGGTTATGGTGAATTGGAGGCAAGACAGAAATGTTGTACCTCTTGTGGTTCTCCAAAACCTTATGACCGTGCCACGGACAATAATGAGTATGATGACTTTGATGCTGATGATTATGTTGAAGACCGTGAGATGGTTGATGGTATTGTTGATTTGATTATTCAGGTAGAAGACCTTGAGGAAAGAAAGAACATTGCCTATAGAGCAATCGAAACATTAACGGGTGAGGGTGTTGCTTTTGACATGGAAGACTTTATTGGAAGGATAGGTCTAAAAGGTCAGATGACATTTGGTACACAACACTTATTCAAGGACGAGATGAAGTATGAAATTACCACTGTGGTAATGGAACCAAACCGTTATATCCCACGTAGACATGAGATGACGAGTGAGGTATACTACGTTGTCTTCAGTGAGGAGACCATTAAACAGATGTCACAAAAATTCTTCAAAGACGGAAACCAAAAACAGTTCAACCTTGAACACACTGACAAAAAACTATATGGTGGGTATGTTTACGAATCATGGTTGGTCACGAACCCTGAGATGGACAAAGCTAAATCTATGGGATTCAACGTGAACAAGGGAACCTGGATGATGACAGCAAAATGGGACGACAAGGAAGAATTTGACAAATACATATTAAACGGTGAGACCATCGGTATAAGTTTGGAGGGTGGGTTCCTCTCAAGGGCTTACTCTGAAGAAAACTTTTCTATTATTGGAGAGATGGACGGTGAACCGATATTTTCAACGGAACAAGAAGCGTTGGAAAGAGCCAAAGCTATTGGTTGTGTTGGATTACACAAACATGGTGATGGATACATGGCGTGTGAATCACATGATATCAACGAATCATTAAGACAAGGTTTGTATAAAACCGACTACGATGTATTTATTGATGAAGTGAGGGAACTCATAAACAAACATGAAAATTAAATAACATGACTAAAGAAGAAGTATTTGCGGCAATCAAGAATTTGGTTAAACCAACAGAATCTGTTGAAGAGGTTAAGTTCGAGAGAGTTGCTTTAGAAGGTGGTGAAGTTTTCATTACAAATCAAACTGAAGGTGAATTAGCTTTGGGAGATACTATTTACGTTGAAGAAGGTTCTGAATTTATTTTGGCTCCATCAGGTACTCATCGTTTAGAGGACGGTAGAGAAATCGTACTTGACGAAGAGTCTGCTCTTGTGGAAATCAAGGAAGAATCAGAAGTGGAAGAAGAGGTAGTAGAAGAAGAAGTTGTTGAAGCTGGTGATGATGAGGAAATGAACGCTCAAACACAAATTGAAGAATTAAAAACTGCCATTCATGATTTATTGATGGCATTTGAGTCTCACATCAAAGACACTGATGAGAGATTTAACACGTTGAAGGCTGACTACGAGAATTTCAAGAAGGAAGCTGAATACACACCTGTTAAGCAGGATAACTCCTTTAAGGCTAAATTCTCCGCTTTGGAAGCGAGAATGGCTTATGTTAAGGAAAATAAACATTAAAATTAAAAATTGAAACAAATGGAAAAACATTCGTTCGCATTCGTAAACAACATGTCAGATTTCATCGCAGCTAATGAGACTGAATTGATGACAAAGTTGGTAGTTGGTACGGCTGTTGCTGATTATGTTAGTATTTTCCCTAACATTAAGCACGCAGAGAAGGTACCTGTATTTGACACTGGCGATATTGATAGTATCGCATCAACTGGTCACTGTTCAACAACTTTTGGTGATGTAACCATGAGTGAGAAAACTTTGACTGTACAAGATTACTCAATCCAAAAAGGATATTGTCCTGAAGCATTGTCTAAGACAATCATGGGTATGAGAATGAACCCTGGTTCATATAACGAAGAGATTGGTGCTGAAGAAAGATTCATCGAAGATATGGTTGCTAAAGCAGCGGTATTCAACGAGAGAAAATGGTTCCAAGCAACATCTGCTACTGACGGTATCTCTGGTATTAACGAGCAATTGGATAACGCATCTGCGTCTACAGTGAACGTTACTTACACAGCATTGACACCATCAAACGCATTGTCAGTTGTGGATACTTACATTCAGAACTTACCTGATTCATTAAAGTTCAACCCAACAGTATTGTTCTTGAACAGAGGTGATTTCTTGGCTTACACAATCGCATTAAAAGACGCTAACTACTTTGCTTACACTGTAGAAGGTCAACAAACTGCTCCTATGGCAATTGCTCACCCAGCATCTAACACTGTTGTTGTGTCTTCAGAGGTAGGTACAGGTAAAGCGGTTCTTACTTACGGTAACAACTTAGCTTTAGGTACTGACGTTCTTGGAGAGCAAGCAAACGCTGAAGGTTACTACTCACGTGATTTTGCGGAATACCGTATCATCATGAAGTGGAGAATCGGTGCGTTGGTATTCTTCCCTGAATTGGTTGTAAGAATATCATAATTGTAGTCAAACTACACGAACCTTTGGGTTCACAAAAATAAACTGAAATAAATTAAAATTACAAAATTATGGGTAATTGTGTTATTGAAAGAGGTCTATCTCTTGACAACTGTGTAAATAATATTCCAGGAATCTCTGATTTATGGGTATTAACTACTACGGGTACGTCTATTTCGGTAAGTGGTTTGACTTATGATGTTAGTTCTGAAGAATTAACATCATTTGACGCAAACGCTGTCGGAGAGTTCAAGAAAATTGACTTAGTTAGAAATTCAAACGCTGTATTAAGCGAAGAGGTAAATGTAAATGCTCAATCATTATCATTCACATTCGTACCTTCGTTGGTGTTCCAAATCCCTGGTTGGGACCAAGCATCAACATTATTGTATCAAGAGATTATTAAATCTACTGAATCTTACTTCATCGTTAAGTTGAAGTCAGGTAAGTACTTTATGGTATCTCCAAGTGGTATGTACATTTCAACGGCAACGGTTGCTTCAGGTGCTCAACCTGGTGACGACCAGTTGTATGAAGTTACTGTGACAGGTAATGAGACTCGTTCTATTCCTGAAATGACAGTATCTACTGACTTGGCTACTTACTTTAGTGGTACAAACATCTCTATAGATAGAGAATAATTATATATGGAAGGGGATTACGGTCCCCTTCCTTTATTGCCAAAAGAATATTTATGAAATCACCTGATGTAACTCCGTTAATAAAAGATTGGTCTTTACCTGGTTTGGGTAAAGTTTTTGTTTATTATCCGATATCAAAAGGTTCTAATGCTGGACCACCTCCATCACCTTATGACCCTGACGCACAAGCATTCTTTACCGCAGTTGAGGGTGGTGGTGATACACTAACAACAACAGAAAAAGAGGCAACTAATCAACTTGTATTAGACTTAAAATCAGCATCACTATTTAGTGTGTTTGACGCATTCTATCCGTTTGTAGGTGGGACATCATCATCACACAAATGGAACTTATTAGACCCACAAGATACGGACGCAGCATATAGAATAACTTGGTTAGGTGGTATGACCCACTCATCAACGGGTATTAAAGGTAATGGGTCAAACTCTGTTGGAAAAACTAATTGGAACCCAGTAAGTGAGAGTGTTAGTAATATTTGTATGGGTCTATACATCAACGATGGTCTTACAAACACACCAAGTAGTGAATATGATATGGGTGGTCTGGCACAACCTTCGGGTGTAAATACAGATATAATGATGACTCTTGGATTTAGCAATAAGACTACCAAATATGTCAACTTTTTTAGAACGAACTATTTTACAACAACCGCAGGTGATTATAGTAGTTGTCTGTTAATGGGACAGAATAACGGAGGAACAACTCAATTATTCCAAGACGATTTAATAGTAATAAACTCAAGTCAAACATTAGGAACTGCAGATGTATCATTTGGTATTGGTGCCAGTATAAGAAATATTGGTGGTGTTGAGAGTGTTGCGGGCTCTTCTCAAAGAGGTTATGGAACGGGATTTATCGGTGATACATTCCTAACAGAACCACAAGTAACGTTGTTGAATACCGCAATAGTTACATTTAACACATCATTAAGTAGAAACTAATATTAAAATTATGAGTCATTTAGTAGCAATAATAACAGAAGAACAAAGAAACGAATTGAAAGGTCAAATGTGGGAAGCGGATAGTTATTTCTCACCCATATTAGATTGTAATGATAATTGGATTATTTCAATAGAGGAAATTGAAGGTAATATAAACCCAAACTTTCCTTGGCTTTCAACTTTACCTCTTATAGACTTTTGTAGAAAACCATTCCCAAGTCCAGGTCAATAAACAAATGTATAAAGTTGGTGATACCACATATACTGAATTTTATGTCAGAAATGTTAATCTTAACCTACAAACGTGTAAACTCAAACTTGAGGTGATATTTACTATTGATGGGACTTCTGTTGGAAGGGTCAAACATTTTGAATTTGATACCAACTGTGATTGTGACATAGATGACTATATAGAAAAGATAAAACAACAAATTGATGTCTGATGGCTTATAATAGATACTTAAATTTACAAACAACACAGAACAAATGGAAGAAGTCGTATTACGGTGATTTCTTTATTGCCAATACTATCGGTGGTGGTCCCGTATTGAATTACTATGAAATTCAAGAATGTTCAGGTCCATTAGTTGATTTTATCAAGACTTACCAATCTCTTAATATTGGTGAGGGTATCGTTTATGACGGTCGTTGTTGGGAAGTATTTAGTGTTGAGTCAGCCTTACTTTCAACAGAATTTGATGGTGCTGTTTATGCGGACTGTGCCACTTGTCAAAGTCAGTTTGTATCACCAACCCCTACTCCAACGACAACATCAACTCCAACACCATCGGTGACCCCATCAATTACTCCAACGGTGACTCCATCAGCGTCAAGTGTTCTTCCATCGGCTACCCCATCAGTGACTCCTACGAGTTCAATAACTCCAACACCAAGTACAACACCTGCGGCAAGTTCAACACCGACACCAACGCCCACACCATCATCAACTCCACCAGAACAGTTCTTCTTATTGGCTGAGAACAGTGATGAGTTATTAACAGAATTTGGTGTGAATTTGGTGGTTGAATCAGCAACCACTCAATCGGTACAGAGTGTGATTGCGGTAAATCAGTTTAACACGCCAGGGGTTATCTATTATTCTAATGGTGATAGTTCCTTCAATCAAGCAACTGTTGCTAATTTAGGTTATCCTCAAGCCTTACAAGATGTGATGTATGACGGAACAAATTGGATTGCTGTCGGTTCAACGGCAACGGGAGCCACTGAATCAGCAAGAATTATGACATCATCTGACGGTACAAACTTTGCTGAGGTATCCTTGAATAATTTGGGTACATTACAAAACGATTGTTTGGCAATCGCATGGAACGGTTCTTACTATGTTATCGCTGGTAATGATTCAACACTTGAGAATAGATTGTTGAAATCTACCAATTTGGTAACGTGGTCAGCAGCCACATCTATTGATGGTTTATCAAGTTCTACTTATGTTGATGTATCATGGGACGGTAGTACTTGGTGGACTATGGACGTTGCTGGTAGAATTAAGAATAGTACTGACGGTACCACATGGAACGATGTAGGTAATGATTCTTCAAACTTTATTCAAGGTCAAGGTGTCGAATCTAACGGTAGTACAATATTAGCCTATGGTGACCCTAATTCTGCGACTGATGTTGGTATTCAATATTCAACAAATAATGGAGTCTCATGGTCGGATTCTGATTTGACAAACATTAGAATAAATGCGGTAGCGTGGAACGGTACAAGATGGGTGGCAGCAGGATTCATCACAGGTGGTGATGCCAATTTATACTATTCAACAAACGGTTCAAGTTGGACTGAAGCAGCTAATGTTGGGGTTAGTGGACAGTACACCGATGTGTCATGGAACGGGTCATATTTCATTGCTGTAGGTACATCAAGTGGTGATGATGTTGTCATCTCACAAGATGGTATAAACTGGGTTGTAACTGATGGTACGGCTAATTATGGTGACTCTTCAGTCTTCACTTATCCTAACCCTCAAATATTCCCACCAATAACATAAAATAAAATTAATTATGTCAAGTATAAAAATTAGTCAATTACAAGAAGCTCCTGAGTTATGGAACCTAAATGAGCTGCTTGCGGTCGTAGACTCAAACGAGACTACTACGAGTCGAAGGACATACAAGTCCTTATTTTCAAATCATAGTGGTGGGACATATACCATCACATCAAATCAACAGACCTACGCAGTTATTGCGTGTGGGTCATCATCACCACAAACTCATATTAGAATTGGTGGTATAGATAATGCCGCAATTATTGCCTCAAGGGGTGGTAATATTACAAGCGGACAAATGAATACCATTATCGGTTGTGAGCAGAACGATGATAGTAACCAACCAACTATTAACGGAGGACAATATAACACGTTGATTGCTTCCAAAGGTGGAGTATCAACGGGTGGTAGTTATGGAGCCATCATGGCATCTAACGGTTGTCAGATACAAGGTGGAGAACACGGAGCAATTATTGCCGCACAAGGATTTAGTTTAAGTGGATATAAGTCAGCGGGTATTGCTGTTGAGTCTGGCGGGTGGAGTAACACAAGATTCTCATTTGCTGGTGGTGGTTATCAACTAAACGTAACCAACGGAGATAGTGGTAATCAGAAGGGTGCGATTGGATTTAACGGTCTAACGTTCGATGGTCAGGGTTCACCAAAATACTACAACGCTGGTATGGCAGTTCTTAACGGAACAATATCTCACGATGGTACGGCACTTATTGCTTCATCGGGTAGAACAACCCTTTACGACTATACATTACACACGGACAATATCCACACCTATCAAACAGAGAGTTTTGAAGTTGTTAATGGTGGTGGTGTAAGTGGAGCTATTTCTGTGAATTGTACTTTAGGTACGATTTATACCTTCACACTAAATGGTAATGTTACAAGTATTGATTTTCAAAATCCAAGACCAGGTCAAAGATTTGTCTTTATCGTTAATAACCCATCAAATTATACTGTGGGAACAGCTACGGTAAATGCGATTGCTGGAACGGTTTTTGCTAAATCAGGAAATATCGGACCTGCTAATAATTCTTACACAAAATACATAGCAACTTTTGATGGTACAAATCTATTCCTTGATGAACAAACTGGATTTAGTGCTGTCTAATAGAATAAATTAATAATTATAGAATAGATGTTATATCTCTCAGCAAATAGTGAAAACATAATCTACACTGAAGTAAGTGCGAATAAGACCTTGTCTTCTCCGACATACCTTATGAGTCTTACTCATGCCCAAACAGGGAAGAGATGGTCGTTTATACCACAGAACATTACAAGTATTAGTGGAACACCTTACAATGCGAGATATGACCTATTCAAGTTTAACATCAGTGCGACCACTGAAAACTTATCGGGTGGGACTCGTGCTTGGTATTGGCAACACCCACCATGCATGGTCTATCAGGACGCAAGATTTTCAGGGACCAATCAAACTTATGTTAGGGACCAAATCATAGTTCCAAATGTGGTAAGAAATATCTTTATCACAAGAGATTTCTCTTCACCTAACGAACAAATCACTGGTGGCACATTAACCGCAGATGGTGTAAGTCTAACACCAACATGGAATGGTAGTGTATTTCTAAATGCTAATGTATGGTCGTTTAGCGCTGCGTTATCAGGTCCAAATTATGGTGCTGTGGTTATTGATTATGAGTTCACAACCAACTCAGGTAATACCTATTCAGATACCATCTATACAACGGATATAAACGAGGTTTACGACACGGAGGTATGGAGACAATACGGAACTGACGAAAGTTCACCAGACTTCACCAAAACGTATCCTCTGACGTATTTGACAACTCCTGTGATTAATATTGACGAAATAGGTGAGTTCACCTATTCTATAAGGGAGCAACTTAATCCAATAAATCTAAATCCATCACTGGCAATGAATCAACTTGAGGTTGGTCTTGCTTATATTACTGAAGGGTTCACGGATACCTTCTACAGTGATGATGAAACAATAGGGGTGTATAACCCTGACTAAACTATTTATAGAATATGAATATTGAAGCATTTAACATAAGTCAGAACAAGATTGTCCGCAACGAAGAACAAGACAATAAGAGGTATGACTATTATCTATGGGGTAAAAAGAATGACTACCCTCAATTCTTGTTGGACCTAAAGGAAAGCTCTCCTATTCACTCTGTTGCTTGTGATATGACCGTATCGATGAGTTATGGTGAAGGTGTAAGGTTGGACGGTCTTGGTAATGTTTTGGTAAATCAAACAGAATCTCTATCAACATTATATTATAAAATATTATATTCATTTTATCTTTTCGGGGGATTTGCGTGTGAGGTAATATGGAATAGAGAAAGAGACAGAATCGTTGCTTATCACCACGTTCCTTTTCAAAATGTAAGGGTGGGTAGAATGTCTCCTGACATGATGTATCCTGAAACATTTTATACGTGTGATGACTGGCAAGATACTCGACACAATCCTGTTGTTAAATACGGTTCAATAGACCCTGACAATAGAGAACAGAGACAGATGTTCTATTGGACAAGATATGTGCCTTCAAACAATAAGGTATATCCTCAAGTTCCTTATCAATCAGGTATTAACTCAATTATTCTTGAGGGAGATATTTTCTCTTGGCACAGAAAGGCATTGGACTCAAATTTAACACCCCAACTTTTTGTACAAATGTTCGGCAATGTTACGGCTGAGGAAAGAGCAGAAATCAAGAGACAACTTGTGGAAGCCTACACGGGTGAAGATGGTCAGAAGTTAATGTTAGGATTTGCTTCATCACCTGAAGAAGCAGCACAGATTACACCAATCCAATCAACGGTGGGTGATAGTTATTATGTGGATATTCTATCCTACGCGAGTCAATCCGTTTTAACATCTTGGCAGATAGCCAGCCCAAAATTACTCTCGATTCACAGTTTTTCATCTGATGCGTTCAGTCAGAATGCTGACGAGATAAAGGTGGCAACACAACACATGTTGAACTATTCCATCAAACCAAAGTTGATGGAGTTAAACATGGCTGTTGAGGACATGCTTCAATTCAAATACCAAGAACCAGTGAAACTGATAAACGACTTTACCGACTATTGGAAACCAGCAGACTTATGATATTCTTAACTACAGAACAGAAAATATTGGACAAGACTCCATTAGATAAAAACCTATTGAGTCACAATCTAAAACCAGCATTGATACTATCTCAAAAGATTAACTTGACACAACTGTTGGGTGATAAATTGGTGGATAAGATTTATACTGAAATTGAAAACGACACATTAGCTAACCCATACAAAAAGTTAGTTGATGATTATTTGGTCGACATGGTGACGTATTGGTCTGTGTATTATGCATTGACTGATTTGTTGAGCAAGATTGGTAATAGAGGTTTACAGGTTGAAAGTAGTGAGAACAGTTCATCAGCAGACTTGGCAACGTATAGAGAGTTGAAGTCAACATATAAGAATATTGCTGAGACGTTTACAGAGAGAACAAAGAACTATCTTTGGATTAACAACGGTTTGTTCCCTGAATTTGATTTGGGAGCTGGTGCGGAAGGTAAGGTACCAACCAACATCAATACCAAATACTTTTCAGGTCTTCAGATATGATTTTACCAAAGTACATTAGAGGGGAAAGTGTTGCTGGATATACACAGAGATGTAGAGGTTCTCGTGAGATGAGAAGATTGCCGTTGGACTCAAGGTTGAAGACACAGTTGTGTAAGGAACACGCTGAGGTTGCCAGAGAATATCTCCGACAACCATTCAACGATAACACTAAATAAACAAAAAAACTTATCCTTTGTATTCTTTGGCGATAAATGAATCCATAGATTCAAATTTATCGACCATATCCTTACTATAACCATCTGTTACGAATTTCTCCAACATGGTGGTTACCTTAATCAAATCTGCCAAGGAAGGACAGATATTACAGGTGTTAAAATAATCTAAAGCCAAACGACTCATAGATTGTCTTGCGATGATTGCGTCTTTTGAATTCTTTGTCATTTCTATTACTTTTTAAGTTTATTATTGAGTTTTTTAACTACGTTCGATAAGGTATAGTGTTGTAACTCTAAATTCATTTTCCATTCATCTTCATTCTCATCGTCCTTAATGTCTAACCAAACTGTGTGAATACTATCTAATTCCATTTCTAAACCATAGATAGTTGATTTCAATTCTGCTTCCGTTAATTGTACACGGTGCTTTTTCTCTAATTTTTCCATACTTTTACTTTTTTAATATTTTATTATACCAATAGTATAACCAATAAAGTGGATAAAGTCAAACCATTTAAGTGGATTATTCTGATA
>Ga0102960_1000293_pt1 | contig 18561 bp, 26 predicted proteins | sample SalPon2_B_H2O_MG_2_FD_84521 | JGI IMG/M metagenome (GOLD analysis project Ga0102960, IMG submission 84521) | Salt pond water microbial communities from South San Francisco under conditions of wetland restoration - Salt Pond MetaG SF2_B_H2O_MG | ecosystem: Environmental > Aquatic > Non-marine...
AAGAAAATGTCAAAGAAATTGGGACTACAGTAGAGAAATTCCTAAAGAACATTTGGATCATTTTGTTGATATTGCTAAAAATGCACCTAGTAAACAAGATGAAGATTATTATAATATTGTTGTTATTACAGATAGAGAAAAAATTGAATTGGTGTACAACAGTTCTGTTGGCTTTACAATGGTAGATGAAAATAACAACGTAATTCCTGATGAGCTAACAGGAGATCCTGCTTGGAAAAATCCACAATCTAGAGCTAATGTACTTTTATTATATATGGCAAAAAAACCATCTACAAACCATACTTTTTATTGGGGAAAAGATAAAGAATCCTACCATTTAAATGGCCAACCTATTCCAAATACAGATGAAGGCAAACTTATTGAAGACACATACACTGCCATTGGATGTAGTATCGGTTTGACAGCATTTGCTGCTGCTCAACTTGGTTATGTAACTGGACCTAATAAAAATTTAGGAGATAGACAAAAACTAAAAACCCTATTAGAATTAGATGACATGGATGGATGGCCAATTTACACATTAGGGATAGGATTTCCTGATGTGAATTTACCACATTATATTAGTCATGAAAATAAAAATTATGGAAGTATTAGTACAGGTAGAAATAGGCCAGTGCAAATAAAATATCTATCATAATTTTTATATGATTTATATTGCAGCGCCTTTTGGTAACTATATAAAAACAAAACATACAAGAAGTGTTGTTGGTAGTTTTACCCTAGAGCGTAGAACAGGTCTACTAAAACAAATAGCAACAACACTTAGGTATAGAGATGGTGCATGGTACAACGCACTAGGTTTACGAAATCCTGGCATCGAATTTGGGCTTAAACATTATTATAGAAGCAACAATGATGTATTGTCACTAGCAGCAATCGATCCTGATGACTGGAACAAACTAGCTGATATAGTTCCTGACGATATTGATTTAGAAATAAATTTAAGTTGTCCTAATATAGAACACTTTGAAAACTATTCACAAGGGATAGAAAAATTTTTATCACCTAACAGAAAAACAATAGTAAAACTTAGTCCACATGCAGATGAAAAACAGGTAAACGATCTTTTGGAAAAAGGATTTAGTAGTTTTCATTGTTGTAATACTTTACCTACAGAACATGGCGGAATGAGCGGTCCAAGATTACGTAATTATGTAGTACGCTTATGTACTATTATTAAACATTTAAGTTATAATAAAGATGTAGAAATTATTGCTGGTGGGGGAATTACATCTATACCAGATATTGAATATTATAAACATTTTGGTGCTACTAGTTTTAGTGTAGGTACATTATGTTTTAACCCTATAAAATTTTATAAATTTGTAAAGGAGACAAATGGATTATACTAGTGCAGGTGTAAATGTAAAACTTGCTGATAGACTTATTAAAAATATTGCAGTAGAATCAGAAGAGATAGGAAAATATGCTGCTTCATATACCCTACCGCTAGGTGCTAGTTCTAAATTGGTTAGTAGTTGTGATGGAGTAGGCACAAAAGTATTGTTAGCATTAGAAGCAAAACGTAGTTTTGGTAGATCACTTTCAAGCATAGGAGAAGATTGTGTTGCTATGGTCATTAATGATTTGTTATGTGAAAATGCAAATCCTCTTTTCTTTATGGATTATTTTGCAACAAGTTCACTTAACGAATCCGACTATAATGAAGTCTTGGCTGGAATTATAACAGCATGTCATAGTATAGGAGTAAAACTAATTGGGGGCGAAACTGCTGAACTTCCTGGTATGTTCCGAGAAGGCGCACTAGATATATGTGGATTTGGAGTAGGAACACAAGACTTCCTAACCTGGCAATCTCCAGAAGAAGGAGATATAGTTATAGGATTACATAGCACAGGAGTTCACAGCAATGGATTTAGTTTAGTTAGAAAGATTTTAGAAAACAATTCTGTAAGTCATGAATTTTTAGATAAACTATTAACTCCTACTCCATTATATTATAAAGAAATCAAGTTATTAAGAGAACGCTACTATGCAATCAAAGCAGTGGCTCATATTACTGGTGGCGGTTGGCATAATTTAAACAGGGTATTACCTGATAAATATTCAGTTGAATGGTACAATAATAGTTGTATATTGCATCAACAAGAAGTATTTCAGTGGTTGCAAGAGACTGGAAATCTTACAGATGAAACAATGCGTAAAACATTTAATTGTGGAATAGGTATGATGGTCATTTTACGAAAACAACCATTAGAAATCAACCCTTATCAAGACCTTCCTTTTTCTAACTATACAATTTTAGGAAAAATAATTAGTAAGTAAAATATGAGAATAGATCAAGAAGTAAAACTAGATTTTAAAGATGTGCTTTTTAAACCAAAACGTAGCACATTAACAAGCCGGAAAGATGTAGATCTTACTAGAACATTCGAATTTCAAAGTAGTAAAAGAACCTGGACAGGTGTACCTATTATGGCAAGTAACATGGATGGTGTAGGAACTTTTAGCATGGCAAAAGTTTTACAAGAACATAAGATGATCACTGTTTTAAGTAAACATTACACAATTAAAGATTGGCAAGAAGCAATTGGAAGTGGTATAGACATGCGATATATTAGTGTTTGTACTGGTACAGGAGCAATTTGGGATACAGAGTCTAGCGATTGGATAACAATGAATACAGTATTAAAAATGTATCCTGATATTCCTTTTATTTGTGTAGATGTAGCAAATGGTTATCACGAAAATTATAGTCAATTTGTAGCAAAATTAAGAGATTTATATCCTGACAAAATTATTATTGCTGGAAATGTAATTACAGGAGAAATGACAGAAGAGCTTATTTTGAATGGTGCAGATATTGTTAAGTGTGGAATTGGCCCCGGCTCAGTATGTACAACAAGGATTATGACAGGGGTAGGCGTTCCACAATTAAGTGGAATTATAGAATGTGCAGATGCTGCCAATGGCGTAGGTGGTCATATTATTGCTGATGGTGGGTGTGTTTACCCGGGAGATGTAGCTAAAGCATTTGGTGCAGGAGCTCATTTTGTCATGTTAGGAGGTATGTTAGCCGGACACGATGAGGGAGGAGGAGAAGTTGTCACAAAAGCAGTTGAAATTAAAGAAAAAACAGTGAAAGACAATGTAATAAATGATAATGTTTATTATGAAAAGAAAAAATATGTGGAATTTTACGGAATGAGTTCAGATGCTGCAATGAAAAAACATGGTAGTAGAAAAGACGGATACAGAGGAGCAGAAGGAAAAGTTGTTAATCTCCCATACCGAGGTCCTGTTACAGAAACTGTGAATGAAATTTTAGGTGGTGTACGAAGTGCTGCAACATATATAGGAGCAAAACGTATTAAAGATATGCCAAAGTGTACAACGTTTGTTAGAGTGCATAATACAATTAATCAGGTGTTTAATACTTATGAAGTATGAATAACTGCCTGCTACTATAATTTTTTGGGAACCAACAGATGCGTGATATAGGATTATTTTATTGGATTATAATTATTTTATTTTTTTTAATAGTTTATCCTTTTTTGCAGGATTGGCTTGTTCCCTAAGGAAATTAATGATAGAATATTATTACGAACTTAACTGTAATGGAACTGTTATAGGTAAAACAGGTTACTTTACATATAGAGATATAGAAGCAAGTTGGGTTTTGGAAGAAAAAAAATATTTACTAGAGCGTTATTTAAAAGGTAAGCCTAGTGATTATTTAATAAAGTGTGTTTATTTTTTAAAACAGCGCTCATAGTTAAACGGATATAACCGAAGACTTCTAATCTTCTATTCCAGGTTCGATTCCTGGTGAGCGCACCATCATAATACAAGCTTATAAACAACAGGTAATTTGAGCAATAACAAATTAGTAATTAAAATACAATGACAAAATATATTGTGATTTATACAGAAGATTTCAAATTAAAATACATGGAATATGCTAACAAGCAGCAAGCATATACTTTTGTAGAAAAACTTATAGCTGATCCAGAAAATTTTGTAGATAAAGATAGGGTACTTATAGTAAATGGGAATCTACAATTTTTTGACGTTGCTGAAACAAGAAGTATTAAACTTACTGACGTAAAGGATACATACCAAAATTATGATCCAGAAGATTAAAGACGAACGGAGTAGTGGGTGAGTGGCTTAAACCAGCACATTGCTAATGTGTCGTACGAAAGTACCGCAGGTTCAAATCCTGCCTACTCCGCCAATAAAATTTTTATGTTGACTTTTACAAAAATTTTGCTATAATAGTATTTTAACTAATAACTTTTCCATTAAAGGTGTTATGGATTGTACAGCAATTATGGAATTGGCTAAAACCGAAATTAGAAAAAATTTTGATTCTCAAGAATCTAGTTTTAATAAATTAAATTTTAGTCACTGGAGCAAACTAGATTATTGTATTTACGATAATAACAGTCATAATACTCTTTATAAACCAGGTGTGTACATATATTCGTACAAAGTTAAAGATGGAATGTTAGATGACGAAAAACCTTGGTTATATGCTGATTACATAGGCATGAGCACTTTTAAAATTTCTGCAAGACGAGCTCAATTTATTACTGTTTTACGTAATAAAAATATTTTTGAAAATAGCAGGCAAGATCATATTGGTGCTGAAAAAGCCAAAAAATTATGGAATAATCCAAGTGTTTCAGAATTCTATTATTGTATTGCTAATTGCCCTCGTTCTTATGCTCATGAAGTAGAGCAAATATTACTTGATGATTACTGGAAACACCACAAAAAATTACCTATTTTACAAGGACAATGGAGTAAGAAATATGACATGTAATAATTGCAAAATATATACTGTTATATATGCAGAAAACTATAAGTTAAAGTCTATGTCTTATAGCACAAAACAAGAAGCATATATATTTGCAGAAAAATTATTATCAGATCCTGAAAATTTTATAGATAAAGACAGACTTATTATAGTAAATGGCACACAACATCTTTTTGATATTACTGAAAATTACAGTGTAAAAATTAGTGATGTTGATTTGTCAAAATATGATAGCCAAGCATTTGAAATTTAGTTAAATTTTTTGCGGGGCGATCCTTCCAGCTGTCTTATAAGCAGTCAGCCAAACAGGGAGGCGGTGCTGTAGAGGTTCAACTCCTCCGCCCCGTACCACATACACTATAAATATGTAACAACATAAAAGGAACATATGACAAGTAAATATTTAGATACTTTGAAATTTTACCAAAAAGAACAACTTAAGGCTCTTAATGAATTTGTAGTAAATTTACAAAAAGTTACAAAAGAGTTTCAGGATGTAGTACAACTAATTAAAGAAAAAGATATTAAGTTAACATCCAAAAACTGATTACTAACCTTTTAGCACATACGTTTGCTATGAGTGTTATCCATAAAAAACGTTTAGTAGATAAATTTTTAGAGCCTACCTCATTAAACGAACTAGGACATTTACTAGTTCGTCATCTTAATAATCATAAAAAATGGAATAAAAAACGTACAACTAACAATGACAAAGTAGCAGGACTTTGTTGGGAGTTGTATTCTAGAAAAGTTGGTGCCAGTCATTATGCGCCTATAGGAAAATCAACAAATTTTTGGAATGCTGATAGATATCCTGCTTGGACAGGTAGGTTATGGTTACGTATGAAGAGTCAGGGAGATTTTTGGGTATCAGATCTATTTGATGATAGTTGTACATATATAGGTACAGGAGGCGGAGGAGATTATGATAGTCCTTGGACTGCTGTATATGAAAAATGGCACACTATCCATAAGCAAAATAATTACAACAAAAAACCAGATTATCCAGAACCACGTTTATATAGCTGGAGCTATACAATTTGGCAAGAGGATTGGCCGCTAATACAAAAAAACTTTGAGGAGGAATTTGTATTTCATAAATTAGCAGGAGAAACTAAAAAATCTGTAAAACATGTATTTCATTGGCAAGATCCTAAACTTGATAAACTTGATTCAGAATGGTTAAAAAATGTTTAAATTAATTTTGGGTTTTTTACTTGGTTGTTTTGTTACATATAATTATATTATAGGTGACCCTACACTAGAGCCTGTGCTAGAAAAAGCTAATGTGTTAGTTTTGGAAACTATTAACAACATCCAAGCTAAACTAGAAAGTAATGTTAACAAATAAATATCCATATAAGGCAGGAATAATTTATGGATAGTTTACGAAAATATATTAACTTATTTGATGATACTAAGCAAATTAACGAGGAAGTTAGTTGGCAGACAAGTTTATTTCATCATATTTTTTTAGCAGGAGGTCCAGGAAAAACTCCGTCTGGTAGTTATAATCATTATACTGAGGTTATTGATTATAATTATCCACATTTTTTCATACCTCTGGTATCTAGTATGATAAAAAGACTTATCTCTTTACCAAAAATGTATGCTTTTCATGGATTAAGTGCAGAAAATGTACGCAAATTAATTAGCCTACAAAATCAAAAAACCAAACAAATTAGTGTGTTCACAAGCGATCCAGAAGGTTATATTACAGATTCAGGTGTATGGAGTGGAAGCGGAATTGTTGCTGTAGTTTACGGAGATGTTATGGCTAGCAACATGGCTGATATGATGAGTGTTGTAGACAAAAAAGGCACAAGAGTTATTGATTTAGGACCTGATGCACAAATAGGAGAATACAGTAATTTTTATGATCACATAATGACTTCAGAGTACAAGGCATTTTGGAACGACTTAACTGCTATGAGGAAGCCATTATTGGATTTATTGGAAAATTATATACAAAATGCTTTGGATGGAGAGGCAGATAATGTAAGTAATTCTGTAAAATACAAATTAATTAAAAGCTATATTGATGGTTTAGAACCTATATTAGCAAAACACAAAAAAATATTTACACAATTGTATTTTGATTGGGCTGAATCACAAATAAAAAAATATCAAGATACAAAAAGTGAATATGATGAATTAGTAATGGGCAATTTTAAAATAGTTAAGTTTATTGTCCATGATGACGAATATGATAGGGATGGTGCAGAGTTTACAAAAACAGGAGACTTTTGTGATGATTCAGGATGTATTAAATTAAACATCCCAATAGAGTATATGACTTATGATGAAATGATACTTGCATTAGATAAGATACGAGAACAAAATTTTTCATAAAGGCAACTAATGAATCGATCTCAAGCTAATAGGCAAATATATATTCAAGGAAAAAACCTCCTAAAAACATATAAAATAAATCCAGATCAGAATGTATACATTCATTGGAAAAACGAAAAACCTGTTGTGCTACCTGAAAAAGAACTGGGTTTTGATTATATTACTACAGTCAAACTCAAAAGCATACTTAATAAACAATGCTGGTTAACTGCATAACAAATAAATATAATAAAAAAGGATATCCTAATGTCAAATATTAGAAAATTAATTAATCTTGTAGAAAATGTACAACACATAAAAGAAGATTCATACACTATTAAAAAGGGAAATAATTTAAGCACAATTGCTAGAAGAAATGGTATTACATTAGATGCTCTTCTTGATGCAAATCCAGACATAAAAGATCCTAACAAAATTAAAATAGGACAAAAAATAGAAATTCCTAATCCTACTCCAGTAACAGGTGACAGTGAAGGAAAATTTAGGCCTAGTAAAGGTCAAACTATGACAAGTTTTGCTAAATCTTTGGGTTTTGATGATGTTGAAGAATTTATTCAAGCACAAGAAAACTTAGGAGGCGGTAAAATAGGTGTAATGAAGTCCGGAAAATACAAAGGTAACAAATTTGTATATGCTGACCAAGATTATGTTGGAAAAGTTACTACTAGTGATGCAAATGCAGGTATACAACAACGTATGAAACAACCATTTACTACAGATCAACCAGTATCAGTTGGATTTAATGCTCCTCCTGCAGGTGTAACTGCTGCTGATCCAGGATCACCAAATACACCTAAAGCACTTGACCCTATACAGTCTACTGACATTGACTCTGCTACAAGTCCTGTACCCCCTTCTATAGATATGCCTTCTGATGTTGACATGGGTCAAGATATCCAGATGCCTAATGTTCCTAAAATGAAGATGCAAGGATTGTCATTTAAGGATTTATTAAATAGGCATCCTGGTTCAGGAAAAAATACTCCTCTACCTCAAGACTTTTTAGATAAAAATGCTAATATTACAGTTCCTGATCAAAGTAGAGATCCAGAACCTAAGATTACAGCAGATCCATCACAAGCAAAAATAGACAAAATTTTAAACCCTAATAGTACTTACATGAAACCTACTACATCTGCAACAGGAACATTTAATCCTCAAGGCGATCTTGCAGTAGATAAAATGTATAAAAAAAATAAAGGAAAAGGATTGCCTAGTATTTCTAAATATATGAAATAGTACTAGTGTAGGCTATATTAATGCTCAATTATACAAGTTCATTTGTTAATTATCTAAATTTTCCTAAGGATAAGGTTTATATTCCTTATCAAATAGATATTGATACTACAAATATTTGCAATCAAGATTGTTATTATTGTAATACTGCAGTTTACAGATCCGAAAAACCTATATATCAAAATAAAGATGATTACCATGATCTTTTAGATAAATTATATTATTGGAAATCTGATCATAATAATGTATTAGGACAGGTTAATAATGTAATTTTCAGTGGTGGAGGAGAACCTACACTATTGCCTGGATTTGAGGAAATTCTAGAAAAATCCATAGATTATAATTTTGTTACTGCAATTAACACTAATGGTACTAAATTAAGTAAATTACTTAAAATTGATGCAAATAAATTAAAGAAAATGGCATATATTGGATTAGACATAGATAGTGCAGATCCAATTACATATGAAAAAATACGCAGAAGTTTGAATAAAAAAATTAATGTTTTAAATAGTGTTAAAAAACAAGCCAAAGAACTAGGCAAACAAAATGTACCATTAGATGTTAAAGCATTAATAATGGAAGAAAATTCTACAGATTTAGAAATATATAAATTATTTGAATTTACAAAAGAAATTAATGCTCGAAGTATTCATTTTAGACCTGTAGTGTTAAATGGAATGGCATATAATGTTAATAGTGTTGTTGAAAGTGTTAAAAATTATAGTAAAAAATTTAATATCCCCTACACACTTAATTTAGCTAGGTATCAAATAAAACTTTATAAAAAATGTCATCAAATATTATTATTCCCTACATTTGGTGCTGATGGTAACATTTATGTATGCTGTGAGTACAAAGGAAATCCTGAGATGTGTTTGGGTTCTTGGATAGAAAATGATTGGAGAGAATTGTGGGGATCAGCTAGACACATAGAAATATATAATAGCATTGATGTAACAAAATGCAAACCCTGTAGACCAAATCACTTTAACAATGTTGTCCAACAAGAATTGGATGATCCGGATAGTTCTAAATTTTTTATTTAATGCTTGACTTTTTTTGTCAATGCAGTATAATATATATCAGTTAGTAATTAATTTATCCACACTAATACTAAAGGTATTATGCAAAAAAGATTTATTCACTACAAGGACAACCAAGTTGGTTATTTGCGAGTTTGCAGACAATTTCTTCAAGATATGAATCTAGATCAAAACGATTTCAGTCTTTGTAGTAAAATTGATGTAAATTACATGTACTTGGATGAGAACACAGACATGAAGTGGTTCATCAAAGAATACACATCAAAGTTTAATATGGAGCCTGAAATCAAGGTTAAAAATTCTCAACGTTGCACCTTACGTAACAAGCATAATAACTTTTTTGTTGTAGAGGAAGTATGAAATATATTAAAGAAGTAGATGTAATTGTGGGTATCACTGGTTTTATTATTTTTAATACTGTATTTGCACTTGCTATTATAGGAGGTTTATAAATATTTTGATGACACTCACAAGGACAACACTTAATGCATCAACATGAAATAGAGGAATTTAAAAAACTTTCTGATATTGAACTTCAACAAAAACGAGAAGAACTAATAAAGAGTATTGATAAAGCAAGAGATCGTTATGATTGGAATGCTTATCAAGAATATTATCGATTATTTTGTTTAGCTAATATAGCCAAATATACAAAATGAATGTCCTCCTAAAAATTTTTTTTATTAATTCCATAACAAATAAATTGACTTTTTAGTTTTAAATGTTAATATATTTGTTTATTAACTTTAACTAATAGGAGTTTATGTTTATTAAATATTGTGATCCCAGACATGGATGGCTGCAAGTTCCTCTAGAAACTATTAAAGAAATAGGCAAGAGTGTAGCTGACTATTCTAGTTTTAGCTTTATAGATAATGAATTTATTTACCTAGAACAAGATGTTGATCAGCGTCTTTTTGAAGAAGACTATGGTAAGCCAGTTCAAATCCAAGTAATGAAAACCAATAAGCGTAGTACTGTTAGAGATTTGGCTCATAACTTCCAAAAACTAGGATAACATGCCTAAAAGAATATCAGGTGGAAAAGTTAACAAGCTCAAGATGTTAGAAGCAGAACATCGTCTGTACAACAAGGAAATGCGACAAATAGGTTGTCATAATCAACAGAAAACTTTTGATGATTACGTTGCTTATAAATATGGAAAGTACAAAACTAAGCGAGTTTTTGTTGCACCACCAGAACCAGAATATTACAGAAAACCTGATCAATATGTTCCTAGTTTAAATAGCGGTGTTTTTAATCAATGTGGAAAACAGCAAGAACGTCAATACACTGGTGAACTAATTAGTGGTGTTGCAACTATGCATAAAAGTAATGCTGTACCTGTAATTAACCAGCAACAAGCTCAGGATTTAGCTAGTATGAGAAGATAATCTTATTGTTAAATAAAAAATAAGGAAAATTTTTAATGAGTGGAATTCAAGAACAAGATTTCATATATGGTTTAGTTAGATTACAACAACCTAAAACTTTGATTGAAGTTGGTGTAAGTGGTGGTAATATGGCCAAAAGTTTATTAAAAGCCATTGAAGATACGTATAGAGATTTTGGTATAGAAGGTAGTTATACTGGATATGATGTTTGGAAAGATCATGGACTATTAAGGAATTTTGCTGGAGTAGGAACTAAAGAATCTGTATCAGAAATTCTTGCGGAAATAGGAACTCATTATGATTTAGTTGAAATAGATACACAAGCAGATTCTGTAAATTTTGTAGCAGATTTACAAAATAGGTTTGTTAACGGTATTGACTTTGCTTTTATTGATGGTGATCATAGTTATCATGGTATTGCAAATGATTTTTTTAACGTATGGCCTTATTTAAGCCCTAATGCTATTGTAGCTTTTCATGATACTGCAATTATTGATGGTTGTAGAGAATTTATGACTGATTTAAGATTACATAATAATGGTTCTTATAATGTTACTGATTTTCCTTACGGTTGGACTCCGAGAAATTGTGGACTAACATTAATAACTAAACCTGGGTTTGGTAATGTAAAGATAGATGAATCATGCGGAAGTGTAGGAACTATAAAAGAAATTTATAATAAAGAAAAACAATTAGCTTTAGAAATAGAATCATTAGATGAATGGTGGACTATGAATCTAGATTTATATACAAGACAATTACCTAAACAAAAACTTAATGATTTAATCTAATACGGCCTGTTAGTTCAGTTGGTCAGAACGCTTGCCTGTCACGCAAGAGGTCACCGGTTCAAGTCCGGTACAGGTCGCCAACTTGTTATTAAAAAATAATATGAAACATTTAATTAGTATTACAGATGCAGATATACCTTATTTGTTAACCAAATCAAACAATATAGAACATAAATTTTTTAATTATAATTTTAATGATAAAATTTTAACTAATTTATTTTACGAACCTAGTACAAGAACAAGTTCTAGTTTTGCAAGTGCTATGTATAAGCTAGGCGGTAAAGTAATAAGCATTAATGATGTAAATTATAGTTCGGTTGCAAAGGGCGAAAACTTGGAAGATACAATAAGGACTATGAGCACATACTGCGATGCTATTGTCTTAAGGAGCAGGACTGCAGGAGAAGCTGCAAGGGCGGCTTTTGTATCAGAGGTACCAGTGATTAATGCTGGTGATGGTAATGGAGAACATCCTACACAAACATTAGCAGATCTTTATACTATCTACAAACAGTTTGATAGATTAGACAATTTAACTGTAACTTTTGTTGGCGATATTGAAAACGGAAGGACTGTACATAGTTTAGATAAAGCACTTCCAGATTGCGAAAAAAATTTTATTGATACATTTGATAAAAGCATATGGCCAGCAAGTGATGTATATTATTTGACACGGGTGCAGAAAGAACGTGGAAGTGAAGGTAGCTATCGTATGCGGAAAGAACACATACGACATATACCAGAACGTGCAATTGTAATGCACCCTTTTCCACGTAATGAAGAAATTCCTACTTGGTTTGATAACGACCCAAGAGCAAGATATTTCCAGCAAATGCGTAATGGATTGATAATGCGAATGGCTGTGCTAGCAGATATTTTTTCAACCACCTAAAATTCTAATATTCATAGGTATAAATACTTTTTTGCCGCAGTAGCTCATTTGGTAGAGCAGTTGATTTGTAATCATCAGGTGGTTGGTTCGATTCCAATCTGCGGCTCCATCCTCAAAAAAGTATTAATGACAAATGATTTAGACAATATTGAAAGACTTCTATCTAGATTCAAAAGACCAGTACCTGCCGGAAAAGAATATCAAACCAGATTAGCAGAAGAATTTGAACTAATTCTCAAACAAAGATTCACAGAATACTTCCTTAAAATATGTGATATAATTGACATCACATCTGACCTCACACATATGACTCGTGGTAGTGCGGGTTCTAGTCTTGTTTGCTATTTGCTAGGAATAACTGATGTAGATCCAATTAAATGGCGTATTCCTGTAGCTAGATTTATGAATCCATTACGTGATGACTTACCTGATGTTGATATAGATTTTGAGCATCACAAACAAAAAGAAGTAATGAATCGTATATTCAACAAATGGCCAGGTAAAACTGCAAGGCTCAGTAACTATGTAACATACAAAGAAAAAAGTGCAAAACGTGAAGCAGTTAAAAGATTAGGAGTGAAAGGAAATTTACCCAGAGGATTTACTTATGATTCAGTAGGAGTTGATCCTGTAGAAGCTAAACGTATAGAACAGAAGTTAATGGGTAAAAAGCGATGTATTAGCAAACATTGCGGTGGTGTAATAATGTTTGATAGGCAACTACCTAAAAGTCTTATTACAGCAGATAATCAAATATTGTTAGACAAATATGAAGTAGAAGATTTAGAACATTTAAAAGTTGATATATTGGCTAACAGAGGACTCAGTCAATTATTGGAAATAGATGCTGACACCCCGCTAGCTGATTATCCAGAAACAGATAAGCTAACAAGTCAACTGCTTGGTAAAGGAGATATACTTGGTGTAACACAAGGTGAATCACCTGCTATGAGAAGGCTTTTTAGAGCTATTCGTCCAAGATCAGTTCATGATTGTGTGTTTGCAACTGCATTAATTCGTCCTGTTGCTATGAGTGGTAGACAGCGAGCTAGTATGTTTCAGAATTGGAGTAAAGCAAAAATAAATGATGCTATTGTGTATGAAGATGATGCAATTGATATTATATCAAGTATAATAGGAGTATCAGCATATGAAGCAGATATGTATCGCAGAGGATTTGCTAAAAAGAATGACGAAAAAATACTGGAATTTATAGAAAAAATGGGCAACCATCCCAAAAAAGATGACGCAATATCAACACTGGAAGACCTTAGCGGTTTTGGTTTATGCCGAGCTCATGCTGTAAACTTGGGAAGATTAATTTGGGCATTGGCATATCAAAAAGCTCATAATCCAAAAAAGTTTTGGGAAGCATGTTTAAAACACTGTGAGGGTAGTTATCGTTCCTGGGTATATCAAACAGAAGCACATAGAGCAGGAGTAAGTACTAAACCAGGATGGTGGCAACATGCATTTCCTGCTAATGTGGGATTATGGAAACGACATCAAAACTATTATGAGTTTTCAGGATTAGTAGCAAATGGAAGATCATATAGATGTAAAAACAGTAAATGGATCACTTTTCTTACATTGGGTTATGATTATGGCAAATATATTGACATAGTAGTTTCCAAAATGGTAAATTTTCGTGATTATCAAATCGTATCAGGATCAGGATTTATGACAATTAGAGATGGAACTGAGTGCATTGAAGTAAAAAAAGTAAAACTAGATACTTACAAAAAATGGGTAAAAAATCCATACAATATATTTTTTAGTTGACTTTTTCTTTGAGTAGTGTATAATATTGATAGTTAGAGTAATTGATAACCCAAATGAGGTTGCAAAATGGAAATTGTACAAATACTCCAACGCAAATATGAAATTGCTGCACTCAAAGAAATGCAAGCCTGTGCAGATTGGTTTGTTTGTAAGTATTTGGACCCTGAAGTAGACATTACAATTTCTGTAGACAAAAGAATGTCAGCCTTGTGTGGTGAATGTTACTCTTATGGAAAAAAATCTTTTGATATTTACATAAGCGGTAAGTTATCCTACAAAGAAACAATGATTACATTATGTCATGAACTTTGGCACTGTAAGCAATATTACGAAGGTAAGTTGCGTGATATGGGTTTTGGTAAAACAAAGTGGGAAAGAAAAACCTACAAGGATGTAGCTTATAGTGAGCAACCTTGGGAGATTGATGCTCACAAAATGGAAACACAAGTTTTGGGATTTTGGAAACGTACCAAAATTGGCAAAACTTTTTATCAATCTTAAACACAAGGAGGGTAAATACAATATAAACTTTTGTTAAAAACTTTTTTTAATTTTTAGGAGTTATTATGAAAGCTAAATTTATCGCTGCCTTAATTATTACTGCAAGTATTGTAGGTGTAAGTCAAACTGCTTATGCAAATCGTACTGATGCAGAAATTCAAGATCACTACAAGGAAGTTGTACATAGAGTTCCTAACACTCATAGAGAATGTAGGAATGTTGATGTTCCAGTGAGACGTGAAAGCTTTAGTCAAGGCAAAGCAGTGATTGGTGGTATCATAGGTGGTATTATTGGCCACAATTTAGGCGGAAAAAACAACAGACACATCACTACTGGATTTGGTACACTTGCTGGATCTGTTATAGGAGGATCAGAAAATGAAGTGCAAGGATACAGAAGTGAAACAAGATGTCAAAATGTTACAAATTATGACCAACAGATTGAACATGTTTACAGTCATTCAACTGTGACATTTTGGGAAGATGGCAGAAAGTACACTGTAAAATTTACTAAATGAGGTAATTTGTGTGGAATAATAGGAATTTATTCCTTTAACCAAAAACAAAATGTAGTTCCTGCACTAATCAAAGGATTGATGGATCTCCAACATAGAGGAGAGCTCAGTGCAGGAATTACTACTTACAATCCTGATAGAAAAAGATTACTACAAACATATAAAGATAACGGAAAAGTAGATGAAGTTTTTCGTATCAATCACAAATACAAATTAGATAAAATAACTTCTGATTATGCAGGACATATAGGTATAGGACATACCAGATATGCCACTAGTGGTGATGATTCCGATTCTCTTGCCCAGCCTTTTGAAAGACCTCATGGACGTTTAAGCAAATGGTTTAGCATAAGTTTTAATGGAAATTTAGCCAATTATTCTAGTTTAAAAAAACAACTAGAAGACATTGGTTATAACATGACTTATGATAGCGACACAGAAGTAATTATGCATTATCTTAGTAGAGAAATGCAGCGAGCCTACCCAGATGAGCCTCAGAATTTTACTAAAATACTTAATAAATTAAGTGCTGAATTTGATGGTGCTTGGAATATTTGCTTTGTAAATGCTGAAGGTAAATTTTTTGCAAGCAGAGGACATAATGGTATTAGACCTTTGTGTTATGGTATAAAAGATAATATGTTGGTTGTGTGTAGTGAAAGTGTAGTATTAAGTAATTTACAAATAGAAGCCCTAGATATTCCTGCAGGACATGTATTAGTTGCCGATGCTGCTGGATATGAACTTAAAAAATATTCTGAGGTTTATGAAGTAAACAATTGCTTTTTTGAATACATTTACTTTGCTCACGATGCAAGTAAGATGGATAATTCAAGTATATATAATATACGATATAATGTGGGTAATACGTTAGCTACAGAAGAGCTACAAGATTTAGATAATGATTATATTGTAGTTCCTGTACCTGACACTTCCTATATCGCAGGCAGTGCTTATGCAACTGCAACTAATCTTCCGTATGTTTTAGGTATAATAAAAAATCAACAAATAGGAAGAACTTTTATTGCTAACAGCAACAGAGAAGAAAGAGTAAGACAAAAGTTTACATTTATCAAAGAAGTATTAGAAAATAAAAAAATAATATTAGTTGACGACAGTATTGTAAGAGGTAGTACTCTCAAAAATTTAGTTAAAATTTTAAAAAATCATTATAATGTACGTGAAGTACATCTTCGCATTGGATGCCCTCCTATTATCAATCCATGCTTTTATGGAATAGATTTTCCCACTATAAAGGAACTATATGCAGGAAGCAATAACCCTGACCCTTCTTATTTTGGTGCTGATAGCTTACAGTATCTTAGTTATGATGGGTTATTGAAAAGCATTGGAAAAGATAAAACATTATGTAAAGCTTGTTTAGGAGGTGAATATCCAACACTTTATGGACTAGCAAGATCAGAAGGAGAATATGCATAAAAGATATACCGATAAAGAAATGGAACAGATATGGTCTGAACAAAATAAGTTCAGTACTTGGTATGATGTTGAACAATATGTATGTGAAATTTTAGGAGACTTAGGTACAATACCTAATGATATTGGAAAAATTATGTCTTTAAATAAAGACAAATGTTTAAGTGGTAATTATGTTGAACAAATAGAAGAAATTGAAGCAACTACTAAACATGATATAATTGCTTTTCTAACACACTTATCTAATACAATAGGTGATCCTGCAAAACACATTCATTATGGAATGACAAGTCAGGATTTGATTGATACTGCTCAGGCCGTTATTACTAAAAATAGTATTAATTTAATAGTGACAAGGTTAAATTTATTATTAGAATCCCTAAAAGATCAAGCATTAAAGCATAAACACACTTTTTGTATAGGTAGAAGTCATGGTATACATGCAGAGCCTATGACCTTTGGAGCAAAACTTTTAACACACTATGCAGCCTTTAAAAGATGTGTTGATGCACTACAAAGAGATTTAGACAATATTGTTAGAATTAAATGTAGTGGTACTATTGGTACATATACAATGAATAGTCCAGAAGTAGAAGAATCTCTTGCATTAAAATTAGGAATTAGAGCAGAGGATATATCAACACAAGTTGTGCCTAGAGAAAGACTTGCACTACTTTTTAGTCATTTAAGTATAATCGCTAGTTGTATAGAACGACTTGCAACAGAAATAAGACATTTACAAAGAACAGAAGTAGGAGAAGTAATAGAAAGTTTCAGTAAAGGTCAAAAAGGTTCAAGTGCAATGCCACACAAAAAGAATCCTATCTTAACTGAAAATTTGACAGGATTAGCTAGAACTATTAGAATGGCTATAGTGCCTGCAATGGAAAATATCACCTTATGGCATGAAAGAGATATATCTCATAGTAGTGCTGAACGTATTTTGTTACCTGACACGTTTGTTCATTTAAGTTTTGCTATAAAAAGAATGAATTTCGTTGTACAAGATATGAAAGTTGATGTAGATAGAATGCGTAATAATTTATGGAAAACCGACGGAGTATTTTTTAGTCAACGCATTTTGCTTAAACTTATTAATGACAAAGGTTTTACAAGAGAAAATGCTTATAATATTATACAGCATTTATCACATAAAAAAGATGGAGAGTTTAGAAAAAATGTGATCCAATCAGGATTATTTAATAACGAAGAATTAAATGAGTGTTTTGATGTTACACACTATACAAAACATATAGAATATGTTTATGCCAAAGTTTTAAAGGACAATAATGGCTGATGTTGCAATAGTAATGGGTAGTATGAGTGATTGGGACGTAATGAAGGATGCTTGTAATGTACTGGAAAAGTATGGAGTTAGCTATGAAAAACGCATCTTGTCAGCACATCGAACACCACTTGAAATGATTGAATATAGTAAAAATGCAAAAGCAAATGGGTTTAAGGTTGTTATTGCCGGCGCAGGGGGAGCAGCACACCTACCAGGAATGTTTGCTGCAATGACACCGCTTCCAGTTATTGGAGTTCCTGTCCGTACAAGCACAGCAGAAGGATTAGACAGTTTATTAAGCATCGTACAGATGCCACGTGGAGTACCTGTTGCTACAGTAGCAATAGGTAATAGCACAAATGCAGCACTATTAGCTTGTGAAATCTTAGCTTTGTCAGACAACGAACTAAGCGATAAGATTGTTGCAGCTCGTGCAAAAAGAGAAGCAGAAGTAAAGGCATGAAATGACACCGCTTGGGACAACTCTTAAACATCTTAACCCCTGTCACGATCGAGGTAAACG
>Ga0102960_1000307_pt1 | contig 18224 bp, 17 predicted proteins | sample SalPon2_B_H2O_MG_2_FD_84521 | JGI IMG/M metagenome (GOLD analysis project Ga0102960, IMG submission 84521) | Salt pond water microbial communities from South San Francisco under conditions of wetland restoration - Salt Pond MetaG SF2_B_H2O_MG | ecosystem: Environmental > Aquatic > Non-marine...
GGCACAACATCATTTGGACCGGATGTAGAAATACCAGGATGTGTTGACATTGGTTCAGCTGGTGTAACTGAAAGTACTCTAAAAAATATTTCAAACTTAAACGGAGAGTCGGCACTTGCTGTAGATTGGATCTACAGTAGCTTTATTGAGGCACCGGGCGAAAAGGGTTCGGCTTCAACTGGTATTGCAATCGGCGGAAACACAGGTAAGACTACAGCCGGCGAAGTAGGTATTGTTACAGCAGATAGTGCAACAAGTTCAAGTGTTACACCGTTTATCTTTAGTTCATCGGGCGTAATAGCTGATACAGACAATGCTTACGATATCGGTAGTACAACTGTAAAATATGCTAATGTATATGCAACGTTCTTCCGTGGTACTGCAACCGAAGCTTACTACGCTGACTTGGCAGAAAACTATTTGGCCGATGCTGATTATGAACCAGGTACTGTATTAGTGTTTGGCGGCGGTCAAGAAGTAACTGTATGTACTGCTAAAGGACAAAGAAGTGCAGCAGGAGTTGTATCTACTAATCCAGCACACTTAATGAACTCACACGCACAAGGTGACAATATTGTAGCACTAGCATTGCAAGGACGAGTTCCTTGTAAAGTTATTGGAAAAGTTAACAAAGGTGATATACTTGTAACTAGTGCTGTACCAGGATATGCTATTGTAGATAATGATCCTAAAGTTGGTACTATTATTGGTAAGGCACTTGAAGACAAAACTGATGGTGACCGTGGAATTATAGAAGTTGTAGTAGGAAAGCACTAATGTCTGAACAAGAACGAAAACAAACAAAAAATATCAATAACTTGATCAAACAAGGTGCTCCTACAAGTGAAGATACAAAGAATCAACAGCCTAGACAAGCAGTAGCAACATCAGGGAAGTTAAGAATTAAAGTGGGGAACCCGAAATAATGGCAAAGCAAATAATTGATATAGGTACTAGTGCTAATAAAGGCGACGGAGATCCGTTACGCACAGCATTTAGAAAAATAAACGAAAACTTTAATGAGCTTTATACTGCTAACGGAAATGTGTCCGGTGCGGTTGCAGATGTTTTACCGAGTACAGATTCTACTTATGATTTAGGAAGTGCTGCTAAACAATGGGCAGACTTGCACGTTGCAGACTTTATCTACTTAAACGGTGCTAGAATTGAAATTACAGCAGGAGGTGCATTACTTGTAAACGGTGGAGCACCTACAGAAGTACAAGATGTACAAGGCAGTGTGTTCGGCGACGATTCGACTACACTAGTAGATGGTGTTAATAATGTAATCAACCTAGACGGGACAATCAGTGGTGACGTTGTTCCAGATGCAAACGAAGCATATGATTTAGGTAGTGCTACAAACAGATTCCGTGACATATATCTAAGTGGTAGCACTATTGATTTAGGCGGTACTACACTAAGCGTAGTAGGCGGTGTACTACAGATTGGCGGCACAGATATTAATGATGTAGTAACTGCCGCAGGAATTAACTCTTTAACTGCTGGTAGCAATATACCAACACTTGAGACTGCTTATGATGATGCAAGAGCTGTATTAGATGCACTACTAGACGCAGGCGATTATGGAGCACAGTTAGCACCACCATCAGATTACACATACTATGGAATTGCTGTACAGCAAAAGGCTCTAAATCCTTTAATACCAGACGAAGTAGTAGATGAAGCACTTAATGTATTAAACGCATACAATGCTTGGCAGAATGAAATTGAAGCAGAAACTGCAACTATCACTGTTGGCGATCGTGAATGGAAATTCAAAGGTGACGGTACTGTAGATGGATTGAATGTAGATGGTGACATTACTGGTAGTGTGTTTGGTGATGATAGCACACTATTAGTAGATGGTGTGAATAGTAAAATAAATCTACAAAACACTGTGCTCAACAATACTATTTCTACTATTAACGACGAAGCATTGTATCTTAACACAGCAACAATACCAGGTGACAGGGGAGGCCGTATAACAACCACAGATAACATTTTCGATATCTACGGTGCAACACTTCCAGATGGCAACGGTGGCGGTGTATGGATCGCCGGCGGCATTGCAGATCCTGGCAAACAAACGGGTGACGTAATTATAAGCGGACGTATTGTAAGTATTTTAGCCGGCGACTACGACGGCACTGGCGGAATTGTGTTCAACGGTCCGGTAATAGGAAGAATGGTTGGAGACATACAGGGTAGTGTATTTGCTGATGACAGCACAACATTAATAGATGGCGTGAACGGTGTTATTCCTAGTGTAGAGCAACTAAAATCTGATATAAAAGCAGCAGCGGCAGCAAGTATAGATTTTACAGACTTCCAAGCTAGGATAGCGGCGCTTTAAGTGATTACGATAAATATATAAAACAATAGGATAGATGAGAATGGCAAATAGATTTCCACTGATACTTGATACTACCGATGGTAATAAAATTAAAGAGTTGCCCGCAGCTGATAACTTAGACTTGCGTGAAAACTCAATTGTCAATGTTCAAAACGTATTTGCTTTAGGAACTATAAATGCCGCAGAAGTAACAGTTAACGGCAATAAGCTAGTTGCTCAAAACTTTAAAGATTTAACAGATACTCCAAACACTTTTATAGGCAGTGAGAACTACTTTGTAAAAGTTAATGAAACAGGTTCTGGAATAGAATTTAGACCACTTGATGATATTGGTACAATTAACGTATCAAATATTGTTAGTACAGGAAACTTATTACCGTCTATTAATGGCATAGGCAACGTAGGTACAAACGCTGCAAAATGGAATGTTGTTACAGCTAATGAATTAGTCGGTGATCTTGTAAGCTATGGCGGCTCTAAAGTATTTGATGCAACAACTGGAAAAGTAAGTTATGCTGCACTACAAGGTGCACCAGGCTTCCTTTCAGAATTTCAAGACGATATAGGATTTTTACGTCAAGCAGATTTAGATTCTAGTATTGCTAACTTATTCGATGAAGGCCGTGCATTTGATTCAGATATTAAAGGTAGCGTATTTGCAGACGATAGTACAGTACTAGTTGATGGTATTAGCGGACGTATACTTGCTCCGGTAGACACTACTACAGTTACAGCAGATGAAATTACAGCAAATACTAGTTTAACATCTCCTGTAGTCAATACAAGTTTTGTTGAAGGCACTAATGGACAAGATTTAAAAATTGAAGCTACAGAAAATTACGATATTAATATTGGCCAAAATAATACAGGTAATGTAAATTTATATAATAGCCAAGCAGATACATTTGGTGCAGGTACAGGTTTAGGTGTTGGCGAAATATATGGCGCAACAGATTTACTTTTAGATGCAGAAAACAGAATTAAAATTGCAAACGGATTACCTTTTAAATTCTCTCTAGTAAGTGCTGCTGATATAGCATTGATAATTCCGCAAAACGGTGACGTTGTTTACAACACAACTACTAACAGATTTCAAATGTACCAAGATGGTGTTTGGAGAGATGTAAACGGTAATGTACAAGCTACAACAGGACAATCGGATTTCAATGATGTTGTAATCGCAGGTGACTTAACAGTTAACGGAACAACAACATCAGTTAATACAACTAATACAAATATTTCTGATAATATTATCACTCTAAACGAAGGTGAAGCAGGAACAGGTGTAACATTAGGTACAAGTGGTATAGAAATTGATAGAGGACTTGCTGCTAATAAATCTTTAGTCTGGAATGACACTGTTGATAAATGGACAATAAACGGTGAAACATTTGTTGCAGGCACAGTTGAAGCAGCATTTATAGGAAATATAACCGGCAACGTAACAGGTGACGTAAAAGCAACAAACGGTACAACAGTATTAGATTCAGGTACTAACGGCACAAATGCAACATTTACTGGTGATGTAACTGGTGATGTAACTGGTGATACTACTGGATATCATACAGGAGATATAACAGGTTCAGTATTTGCTGACGATTCTAGTGTTATGGTAGACGCTGTTGGAAATGCAATGTATGCAAATTCAGCAACATTTACTACTACAACTTCACCAAATATAATTGGAACTAATATTAATCCTGTTACAGGACAATTAATTACAGTAGGTGGTGCAGCAGGTAGCTTTAATTACAATGATAGTACAGGAGCAATACAAGTTGCTTCCACAGGTCCTGTTAGTATTGAAGGCGCAGCAACAGCAGCAGTTAATATAGGTACTGGCACAAGTGGTACAACAACAATTGGTCACGCAGGAAATGTTGTATCAATACCAGGAACATTAGACTTAGGTGGTGCAACAGTAAATAACGCAGCATTTGATCTTACAGGTGATATTGATAACACGACACTTAATGTAGGTACTACGGCAACTACTGTAAATGTAGGTAATGCAACTAGTACAACTAACTTGTTAGGTAATGTTACTTTTGATACAGCATTAATTGTTGCTAATATTACAGCAGACGATAGTATTTCAATTCTTACTGAAGGCAATTCACCTAACGAAGCAATTAGTTTAGGGCCGCAAGGTACAAACACTGCTATTAACTTAACAGCAACTAATTTAAGATTTAATGGTAGGGTTACAACAACTATTAATGCAGACGGTGGTATAGAAGGCGATTTAAAAGGTAGCATATACGCAGATGATTCAAGTTTACTTGTTGATGGTGTAAACGGGAAAATTGTAGGTGATATATCTTCAAATTTAGTAAGAACACCGTCAATAAAGAATTTAACTAGTGGTAGTAATATTGATGTAGAAGCGCAAGGATTTTTAGAACTCTTCGGCGGCGCAGCAAATGCAGGATTAAGTAAAATACAACTAGACACTGCTGGTATTAATTATATGGAGTTACAAACAACTCCTAATACACCAGGCGATGTTGCCGATACAGCAACTATACTAATTAACGGACAAACTAATTCAGGCGATGTTATTATTGGTACAACATCAAGTACACGAAATCAGACTGTAGAAATTTATAATGCTACTGTCACAGGTGATTTAATTGGTACAGTAACTGGATCTCTTAATGGTACTGTTACAGGCGATGTAAATGGCTCCATTTATGCAGACGACTCAACACTAATAGTAGACGGTGTAAATGGTACAATTCCGTGGAGTGTTATTACAGGATTTACCGGTGGTGGCCAAGAAGAATACGATGTGTTTGCTACATCATTAAATGCAGCAAGTAGTGCTAATGTTACTGCTGGTAGTTACTTTAGAAACGAAGCAGACACAAATGATATTGCAGTAAGTGCATCAGTAACAAGTGGCTTTAGCAAAATGAAAGTAATGCTAAGTGCAAACATACATAATCCAATTAATACAAGCACTGAAGCAGTTGTTAGTTTAGAAAGAAGTGTAAACGGTGGTGCTGGAACAACAGTTAAAAGATTTATATTCCCAGCAGGATCTAACTATTATGGCGGGGTAGAATTTATGTTTGTTGATGACCACGGACAAGTTCCTGGAGCATTAATTGAATACAAACTTGTAAATGATATGGCCAATGGTTACAGTAGCGAAGATTTAAGAATGTGGTACGGCATTAGTGGTGACACATTTGGATTAAAAGAAATAGTATAACATAGGAAGCAAAAATGAGCGAAAAAGAATATATTGTAAGTTTAAACAAAGGTGTAGACTACGAAGCATTTAATCAAGAAATGATCGCTACTACTGGGGCTGGTGCAATTCCAAGCAGGAGTGCTACTGTTGCAAATGCCCGCCCTGCTTCTCAGCGCAATACACACTATATGCTTACTGACGAAGAGGCTGAAACACTTAGATCAGATCCAAGAGTGTATGGCGTAACACTACGTCCGGACTTAGATCCTTCACTAGAAATTGGTATTAGAGCAGTACAAAACAGCGACTTTACTAAAACAACTTTAGATAGAGGCGAGTTTGTTAATTGGGGATTGCGCAGAGTTAACGAAGCAACTAACCCATATGACGGGCTTACTGTAACAGGTGGATACAACTATACACTAGATGGTACTGGAGTTGACGTAGTTATTCAAGACAGCGGCATACAAGCAGATCATCCTGAATTTCAGGATGCTAATGGTGTAACTAGAGTGCAACAACTAGACTGGTATAACGGATTTAGTGGTGGTGGCACTATGCCTGCAGGACATTACACAGACTACGACGGTCACGGCACTCACTGTGCAGGTATTACTGCGGGTAAAACATACGGTTGGGCTAAAAATGCAAAAATATATGCAGTCAAAGTAGCTGGATTACAAGGTGTTGATGACCCTAATAGCGGCATACCTATAAGTGATTGTTTCGATGTAATCAAAGAATGGCACCAAAACAAACCAGTCGATCCTGCTACAGGATATAAAAGACCTACTGTTGTTAATATGAGTTGGGGCTACAACAGATTTTACAACTCTGTAATTAACCTTACACACAGAGGAACATTGTATACAGGTACAGATATTGATTCAACATCTGAAAGACTAGCATTTGGCCTTGTTCCACTATCAGGTGCAGCAGGTGGATTTAATTTTAAAACTAATGTAAGAATTACTTCTGTTGATACAGATATAGAAGAACTTATTGATGCAGGTGTACACGTTATTATCGCAGCAGGGAATAACTATCATAAAATAGATATAACCGGCGGCGTTGATTATGATAACTTTATTGCAGCAGATACAGGATCTGTACAATATCATAGAGGTTCTAGTCCTTATAGCGAACGTGCATTAAATGTAGGTAATATAGATAGTGCAGAACATACAGGCGGACTAGAACAAAAAACAGAAAGTTCTGAAACAGGACCAGGTGTTGATGTGTTTGCTCCCGGCACTGATATAATGAGTGCAACTAGTAATGTAAATAAATTTACTGATGGTCCTTATCCACTAGATGAAACTTTTAGAATTTGTAATATTACCGGTACGTCAATGGCAGCACCCCAAGTAGCAGGTATGATTACACTATGGTTACAATTAAATCCAAATGCAACTGTTGCAGAAGCAAAAGCGTTTATACAAAACTCAGCAAAAGCTGATCAACTATATTCAACTGGGCTTGACAACGACTATAGTGAATACAGAAGTTTACTAGGAAGTGGAAATAGATATTTGTTTAACAAATTCAACAGTTCTACAAAGTTACGCATCGGCGGATAAAGGAAAAATATTATGGCTATAAATTTAATTAATGTGGGCAATGTAGCAAACGACGGAACTGGTGATGATCTTCGTGAAGCGATGATCAAGATAAATCAAAACTTTGAAGAACTAGACTTAAGAGACGACGAACAGACTACTGCCAGTAATTTAGACTTCGGCGGACAAGGTTTATTTGCACAAAAAATTAACTATGATTTACAATTTAAATCATTAAAAGCTGGAACTGATATTACTTTAGAGGCTTCACCGACAGCTATCACTATAAATGCAAATGGTGGAACAAAATCAGTTTCTTTAACTTCAGATGTTAATTTTAGTGAATTATCTGAAGACGCAAATATAAAAATTTATGGCGGCAATAATATTGGCACTACACTAATTGATGGTGCGTTATATGTAACTTACACAGGTCCAACTACTTTAGCAGATGATCCAACTCCTGAATTATCGGCTAATTTAGATGCAAACGATTATAATATTCAAAATGTTGCTGTACTAGAAGCAACTGAAATTAGATCTCCTGAAATAATAGGAGATCTTACAGGTCTAGTAAACGGAATTGATGTAAGAGATATTAACGTTGCTGAACTAGATTTTGGAAGAATAAATTATAATGTGTCAACTACATTAGAATTTTTTATGGCAACTGTAGACTTAGATTACGGATCTTTCGGTACACCTGCAAATGCAATAAGTGATTTTGGTACATTTGTATAATCCGATAAATACGTTGTATAAGGAATATTATTATGACGTTTGACCCATCAGGATTAGGTTTAATATCAACTACCGGCATTGGTAGATCTGAAACTGTGTTTTTAAAGAACAAAAACTTTTTAACCGTAGTTGGGGATGGATATCCTGTGCCTGCAAGAACAGACACTAGCAACATAGAAAAACAAAATTATAACTATAGTTTTTTATACAGAGCTGGTGACAATTCACAGTATCCGCAAGCTAATACAGACGAAGCGATTGGTATTTTTGTAAACGGTGTTGTATTCAAACAAAGTTTTGGAACAAAGAAATTTCCAAAACTAAGCAAATTACCTCCTGTTAATCTTACATTTAATAAAATTAATTTTCCGGATATCTTTAATATTGATGTTGATGGTGCAAGTATTGCTGCTGGCGAATATCATTATAGAACAGGTAGCTTTTTAAACAACAGTTGGAATTATCCTAATGTGTGGGGAAGTAGACTTTATTACAGTGAAACTAGTTTTCAAGGAGACCACTATAGACATCCAGACGGACATAGTAAAATTTTAGGATTCTGTTTTGACGGCTATCCTATATACGGTCCATACGGTTACACAACAGGCACCGATAGTTTTTCAGGTGTAGAACAAATTAGATCAAGCTATAGAAAAAAATTAGGCGACTCTCACAGAAATATTAATTGGAAATACACAGATACTATAACACTATCTGACGGTGAAGCAGTTGTATTATCTGCAGGTACCTTCTTAGAAGATTATGAATATGTAAAAACAAGAAGTGAACTTGATACATTTAATGGAAGATACTGTGTAACCCCAGACTTTCCAGATGGTACCTATGCATACTTTTTAACTTTTGAAGATGAATCTCTTTCAATACCAGAATATCCATACATCGTAGGAACATCAACTAAAAACGCAAAGACATTTGATACACCAGTTCCTGAAGAAGCAATCATTAGCAATAGCTTATGGAAATCAAATACTGGTGAAAGATTATCAACACTAATTGAAAGGAATATAGTTAACATTCCGTTACCTTTGTATAATATAGAAGGCATTCAAACAGAACTTATAAGCGGTGAATTGCCGCCGGGACTGAGATTTGAAGATAATAACGTTGTGGGTACAGTGTACGAAGTTGCCTACAATAAATCATTTAATGCAGTTATAAGAGCAACATATAAAAATATTTTTGAAGATAAAACTATCGAGCTTGCTGTTTCAGGACCTGATGCTCCGACCTGGCTTACTTCACCTGGCCTGTTACCTGTAGGACCGAACAACACTTTTTATATTTTAGATAGCGAGTATATCGATTTCCAATTACAAGCTACAGATACAGATCTGAGTGCAGGAGATGAATTAAGATACTTTATTGCTGACGGTGATGGTGTATTACCTCCGGGCATAACGCTAACCGAAGACGGAAGAATTTATGGCGTAACAGAACCGTTACTAAGTTTAGATAAAAGATTTGAAGGCGGAGGATATGACGATGCTCCGTATAGTGCATTACCAATGGACTATGCAGCAGTAAGTGATTACTACGGTACAAGAGATCCAGACACTGTAACACCAAGTAGTAACTTAATTAAATTAAATCGCTACTATCCGTTTGCAGTTACAGTAAGTGACGGTAATAGCATTGAACGCAGAGAATTTAGAATTTATGTCGTAGGAGATGACTTCTTAAAAGCTGATAACACAGAAATGGAAGCAGGCACTACATTGTTTAATGCCGATGCAACTAATGTTAGAAATCCAACCTGGATAACTCCTAGAGATTTAGGTTATAGAAGGGCTAATAATTATACTACAATAGTATTAGATATTATTAACAATCCAACATTAGAAGGTGCCGTAACTTATAGTTTAGAAGATTTAAACGATGACGAATCAGTAAGTGAACTTCCTAAAGGGTTAAGTTTAGATAAAAATACAGGCGAACTTTACGGAAATATTCCTTATCAACCTGCAATTATACAAGACTATAAATTTACTGTAAGAGCAACACGCAGAGTATCTGACTTAGAAACTTTAACAATATTTGGAACATTTTATGAAGATACATTGTTAGGGAAAAATAGTTTTAAGATATACAAAACTGATTTAACAGGCACAGCTGACGGTATTAATGATTTATTTGAACTAGTAGGACAAGACGTTTTAATAGAAGGAAATTTATACAAAGTTGTAAGTGTAGATGATAGAAATCTAGATTACGATATAATAGTTGTTGACGAAACAATTGCTCCAAAAATTAATCTATTAGTAAGCAGAACATCATCTTCAGGATCTGATCATTTCTTTGTTAGCAGATTATCAGAAAAGAATAAAGACAAATATCAGTCAAGAACTTTAAAATTTAGCGAATCTGAATCATATGTAATAAGCAATATTTCTCCTTACATAGAATATAATATTAGACAGACAAATCCATCTAATGACGAAATTTATCCTGCTGCTTCTCCTAAAATAATGGAGATATATGAAAATTATTACGTAGGTGACTTTGCAATATGGCCATTAGAAAGTGGCGGCAACGGAAGAATATTTAGATGTACAGTTACACATAGTATGTCACCTATACTTAATGAAAACAATGAGCTTATTTTAAACGATCAAGGTGAACCACAAGTTGACTTTGATCAAACTAAATGGATAGAAGTTGCAGAGAGTTTAGAAAAGCTAAGTTTAGTAAATAGAATTAGAGCAACAGAACAAGCGTTCGAGGCCACTTATGGTTCTAAATCATATGTAAGAAGAATTACAAACAACGTATGGAATATACGTATACCTAGCACCAGTAGATCTAGAATTATCGGTAACATAAAAGAATTTTTTGTAGGAACAGATAGTACAGACATTACAGTAGAACTAGTAAGAGACAACGAAGATAGAATTTTGCTAGATAGAAATTTATCTCGCCAAATACAAAGTGGCTCTAATGTAGGTATTGGACTATTTAAAAATGACGCATTCTTTAAAAATATTATTGTTACAAGTGAAGACCCTGTAAACATACCATCGAGTAAGAAAACATTTGAAATAAAAATTCTAGGAGAAGTTGACACTAACATCAATTGGATTACTGATAGTAATCTAGGAATTATTAATGCTAATTTTGATTCAACACTAAAAGTTGTAGCACAAACAACTGTTCCTGATACAAAAATGGTTTATACACTAGAAGCAGGAAAACTTCCGTTCGGTATGACTTTATCTTACACTGGAGAAATTTTAGGAGCAGCAAGACAGTTTGGAACACTAACAAATCCTGGACTAACTACTTTCGAAAACAAAACAGTTACTTGGGATGGTAAACTTCCAGGAGACACTACTTTTGATAGAGAATATAAGTTTACTATAAAGGCAAAAGATAGATTTGATTATACTGCAATTCAAAAAGAATTCACTTTAAAAGTTGCAGACTTAGACAATACAGTATATACTGATGTAATTATGAGGCCATTACTGCCTATAGATCAACGTGAGTATTACAAAAATTTTGTAAGTAATACTGATGTGTTTACACCATCAAAAATATACAGACCAACTGATCCAAAATTTGGTATTCAAGAAGTTCCAGAAGTGTTAGTGTATGCAGGCATAGAAGCAACTGATGTAGATAAATTTGTAGCTGCTTCTGCAAAAAATCACAAAAGAAAAAAATATATTTTAGGTGATATTAAAAGTGCAAAGGCTAAAGATCCTGTAACAGGCGAAACTATATATGAAGTAGTTTATATAGATGTTGTTGATCCGGCTATGCCAGAAAAAGGCGAAACTAGAAAAAGCTTCCGTATAAACACAGAAGAAAAAGTTACAATGGATTCTATACAGTACGCAGGTAAAGATGATGTAACTAAAACTGGATTAGGTGCTGATCAATTACCAGTTTATGGAAGACAACTTGTTAGATTTGTTTTTGTAGAAAACGAAACTTTGGTTATTGAAACACGCGAAGGCAACGCTATAGATGTAAATGTAGACAACAATGACTTTGAATTAGAAGTCAGAAATGGGTCTGTTGAAGTAATACTAGAAACTACACCAGCCGAACCGTATAGACTGCGACCAAATCCTACTAATACAATTAAATCAGATTCCGATGCTATAAAAGTAAGTAATAGTAAGGATGATGTTCGATATATTTCAAATATAAAAAATATGAGAGATAACTTAAAAGAAGTTGGTAAAAACGAAAGAAACTATCTTCCGCTATGGATGAGAACTGCACAACAAGGTTTACAAGAATTAGATTATGTAAGTGCAGTACCGTTGTGTTATTGCTTGCCAGGAACAGCAGATGATATTATTAGAAATATAAATAATTCTGAGTTCGACCCTAAGGTTATGGACTTTGATATTGATAGATATATTTTAAAACGTTCAAAAGATTCAAACGAAGAACAGTATATTGTGTTCGCAAATTATCAGTTCAATACTTAAATACGATAAATACTTTTACAATGAGGAATAAAAATGGCCAGTAACATAGTAAGTGAAACAATTGATGCAGCATATCCTGTAGCAGGTGTTGACAACGACACTCAAGGGTTTCGTGATAATTTTCAAATAATCAAAGATGGACTTTTAACAGCTAAAAGCGAAATAACATCTTTGCAAGATCAAACAGCAAAAGTCACTGATGAAAATAACGGTGTAGTTGAAAACAATTTTAGAGAAAGCAGTATTTTAAATGCTTCTTTAGATAATGTTACGTCTAAATTAAAGCCAAACCAAACGTGGAATGAACAAACACAAGTAAATGTAGACATTGGTAGAGGCCATTATCAGGTGTATACATTAGGACCAGAAATTACAGAAGCTATTACATTTTCATTGGAATCTTGGCCTATTAGAAATACAAATGACGGAGTTGCTAGAGTATCGTTACATATATACGGAAATGACAATCCTATTACTGTAAGGCTAGTATCAGCAAACAATGGAGCAATTTATAAAACTTCTGATTGGCCATTACCTGTCGGTGATTCATCCTCAGATGATTCTGCTCCTGTAGTTGTAAATAGTTCAACACAACCTGTCATAATTGACTTATGGAGTTATGATTCAGGAACAACAGTGTATGCAAATTATTTAGGACAGTTTGCTAAATCGTCAGATGCATAATCCGTTAATAAAAAATCTATCTGAACTATCAATTAATGAGCTGGAGGATAAAATAATTGACCTCCAGCGCAAATACTTTTTAACCCACAATCCTAGTGTACAAGCACAAATTTCTAACTTTTTAGAAATCTATAGAGACGAAGCAAGAACACGTAGAGCATTAGAAGCCCAAAAACAAAAACAAATGCAAGGGGATGACGATAATTCTCTTGACAATCTGATTAATATCAGTTAATATATACATATGCTTATGAAAACAGATTCTTTAGGAATACCACGATTCTCTAACCGCGATCTTATCGATATGATCTATAGTGGTCATAGCGATAAAGTACACGTTGTACTATGTGATCCAAGTGATGACGTAGATAAGTTTAATAGTGCAATGGAAGAACAAGGTATGGATCCATTGCAAAAGTATATCTCACTAGATGTAGATCAAAAGACTTTTGACGGTGTGTGTCAAGGCGAATGGTTTATGCCTGAAGAATACAAAAACTTAAATGTATTAAACTGGCTACAAGCAACTTTAATGGAAAAACTACAAGACCCAGATGATAATAATGTCTTAACGACAAAAGAATGGACAAGAGTTTCTGAAGAATATGAAGAATACAGAAAGCGTAGTATGATTGACTTACTACGCTATATGGTTTATCTTGTAGACTTTATGCGTGAGAATAACATTGTTTGGGGGGTAGGACGTGGATCAAGTGTGGCGAGTTATGTGCTGTATTTGATAGGTGTACATAGAATAAATTCAATCCAGTATGACCTGGATTGGAGAGAGTTCTTGAGATAAGTAAGTATATAATTTAAGGAGACAGATATGTCAAAAGTAGCACCAGCAAAAAGACAGCATCGTAGTATGCGAGGAAAACAAGTAGATATGGATCTACTACGCAAAAGAAACGAACTAACACCAGCAGTTGGCAACGCTAAAGTAAATGCCCGCGGTGACGAGTTAGGACCAGGTGGTCAAATTGTAAAGAAGCGTGAAGAATTAGTTAAAGAATATTATGCAACAGCAAATTCTTCAGCCCGTAGAGAAGCACCTGTTACAGAAGAAGTTGTAGAAGAAGTTGTAGAAGCACCTATTGCTGCTACTAGAACTACAAAGAAGTCAGCGGCACCAGCAGAAGTAGCAGCTGAAGAAGCAGCTCTTGACGCAGCAGAAGAATGGGTTGAAGACGAAGACGGCAATTTTGTAAAAAAATAAGAGGTAAAAATGGCTCTAAATCTTAATACTATTAAAGGTACTCCTCGTGCTGTAGGTAATCGAGTACTTGTAACTGATATGTACTTTGGTGAACAAAAAACTAAAGGCGGTATTATTATTAATGACGATGATGGTAAAACCCGTGGAATTTATCCACGTTGGGCTAAAGTTTATTCTAAAGGCCCTGATAATAAAGACGATTACGAAATCGGCCAATGGATTCTAATTGAACACGGTCGTTGGACTCGTGCAATGTTAATAGACGACGGCCACAGCGAAAAAGAAGTTCGAATGGTAGAAGCAGAAAGTATCTTAGCATACTCAGACGAAAAACCAGAAAGTGTGTCAATTGGTTCAGAATACTCAGACGGTGAACACGCAACTATCGATCCTAGCTCATTTATGGGCCAACAACCAGTTTAAGAGGAATAAATGACAAACCCATTTAAAGATATTGACACGTTTGCAACAGCGTGTGATCAACCACCTAGCGAAGCAAACTACAAAATGTATTTGTCGCTTATTGACGAAGAAGTAGGCGAACTTGTAGATGCTGTAGCGGCAAATGATCGTGTAGAACAACTTGATGCATTAGTTGATATTCTTGTTGTAACTATGGGTGCTATTCGAGCAGGCGGATTTGACGGAGAAGGTGCGTGGAAAGAAGTAATGGACACAAACTTTGCTAAGATTGATCCAACTACAGGCAAAGTGCGCAAGAGAGAAGACGGCAAAGTACTAAAGCCAGAAGGCTGGAAAGCACCGGAACTTGAGCAATTTTTATGAGATTAGTGGCTTTCGGGTGTAGCCTAACATTTGGTCACTATCTTCCCGACATTGGAAAGTCTATTGATAAGCCAAGTAAGTTAGCTTGGCCTAGTGTTTTAGGAAATATGCTAAGTGTAGACTCTGTAGAAAATATGGGGTCACCTGGTTCTAGTAATAAAAGAATCTTAGATACTATTTTAAAATTTGATTTTAGATCTAACGATATTGTTTTTATTTTATGGTCACACTTGGAAAGGTATTGCATTATTAGTAATGAAGTAAGATATATGCATATTACACCTCACAAACCGATGAACAAAGAATCAAAGGCATATTATAAACATATCTATAACGAGTACGATCATTCTATTGATTTTTACACTAGGGCAAATTATGCCGATCTTCTTCTAAAATCAAAGCAAATTAAGGTTCATCATTTAACAGCTAAACCACTTTCATTTCAGCCGCCAAAATGGAACAATGTAGAACCTTTAAAAACTTCTATGGAAATTACTAGAAGAAGTTATAAAGACAAAGATTTTGGTCTTGATGGTCATCATCCCGGCGTTAATACAAACAAACAATTTGCAAAACTAATCTTAAAAGAAATTACTTAACAATAAAGGAAGTCTAATGAAGTTATGGGTATTTGGTTGTAGTTTTAGTATCGGATCTAATTTTAAACACCCAAATCTTTGGCAATACGACAAGAACTGGATAGATATAGTATACGAAGATTTAAAATTTGATCAAGTTGCTAATTTTGCACAGTTTGGTGTATCTAATGAATTTATATTCAAAAACGTAGTTGAACAATCTGTAAAATATTCAGCAGGCGATGTTATTATTATTCAATTAACAAGTCCGATTAGAAAATGGTTCTTTCCTGATGATCCTGTTTTATCAAACTTTACAAACACAAAACCCGAAGCTTTTCCAAACGATTCATATAAAGCCATAAAGTCTTATCTTACACATTTGCAAAATCCACAATGTGACGATATAATTTATTCTGCATATGTATATGCAATTGAACACATTAAATCAGTAAGATCAGATTGTAACTTTGTAATATTACCCGGTTGGGGAGACTATCCAAGAGTTTTAGGAAATCTAAGCGAAATCTGCGATGGTGAGTTTGATAACAAAGAAAATTGTAAAAACTTTTACGAAGAACATTCTTGGGATCCTAGACTAAACCATTTTAGTGAAGAAAATCATACAGTCTTAGGAGAGAAAATCTTAGAATATATTAAATCAGATGATCTTGAAAAAGTCTTAGATTTAGAAAATGGATTTACCAAATCTCTCTATAACAAAGAGTATATTGGAAAAGATAAAAAATATTGCACGTAATATAAGGAGAAAAAATAATGAGTACAATTACTGAAGCACGTAGAGGTTTTGACGAAGGACTTCGAGAATTTATGCTTAATATGTATAACCATACTGCGTTGGGATTAGCGGTTAGTGGCGCTGTAGCTTGGTTTGTTTATTCGTCGGGTATGCTTGCAGCAATGGCAGGCTCAATTTGGTTGTTTGCTTTTGCTCCGTTAGGAATGATTCTTTGGTATTCTTTTGCAGGACAAAATTGGAGTTATGATAAACTACGAAATTTTTATTATGCATTTACCGCAATAATGGGTGTAGGACTTGCGCCTATCTTTGCAGTTTATACAGGTGCAAGTATTGCACAGGTATTTTTCATTACCGCTGCAACATTTGCAAGTGCAAGTTTGTGGGGATATACTACTAAAAGAGATTTGACAGGTTTCGGACAGTTTCTTTTTATGGGACTGATTGGAATTATTATTGCAAGTATTGTTAACATTTTTATGCAAAGTAGTGCAATGATGTTTACAATTAGTGTCATCGGTGTGTTTATTTTTACAGGATTAACTGCTTGGGATACTCAAAATGCAAAGAGAATCTATGTAGAACACGGCGCAGATCCAAGATACGGTATTCAATTTGCTATTAGCTTGTATCTAAACTTTATCAACTTATTTCAAATGCTGTTGTCTCTTTTAGGTAATAGAGAATAAAAACACTTGACTCCTTAGCATTTGTGCGTTATAATATGTATAAAGCTAAGGAGATCTCTTGATGTTAATACCAGCACCGCAATCAGCAGGAATCGGCACTACAGGCGCAACAGGTATTGTGCTAATGATACTACACGTTACAGGATTCTTAACAGGATGGGCTTGGCCTATTCTATATGTATTCCTTATTATTTCAGGCATTGGACAAGAAAATAGAAAAGGTAAAAAGTAATGGCTACTCACGCAATGATCGACTTAGAAACACTGCACACTACACCTCGTGCAACTGTGCTAACTGTAGGTGGAGTTAAGTTTAATCCGCTTGATGATTCAGAACCACATAGTGAATTTTACTTTAAACTTGATTTAGATAGCCAAGACCGTGATGTAAGTGATGATACTATTGCCTGGTGGGGTAATCAAGATGCTAAAGTCCAGGAAGAAGCATTTAGTCCCGAAGGTCGCGAACATATAGATGTGTTCTTAGACAGTCTTCCTAAATGGATGGTAGGTGTAGATGTCCTTTGGGGACACGGATATGGCTTTGATATTACTATTATTGAAGATATGCTACGACAGCGTGACAAACCTATTCCGTGGCAATTTTGGCAAGTGCGTGATAGTCGCACACTGTTTAGTGCATTGAAGAACGGTGATCCACGCAAAGGTATGCAAACTGATCTTCACAATGCACTAGCAGATGCATACTATCAGGCTAAATCAGTACAAGTAGCATATAAAGAATTAGGAATCACTCGATGAAAGAACTATGGGTAGAAAAATATCGTCCTAAGACAGTAGACGGTTATGTATTTAGAGATGAAGCACAAAAGGCTCAAGTAAAAACGTGGATCAAAGACAAGACAATCCCGCATTTGTTGTTCAGCGGCAACGCAGGAATCGGAAAAACAACGCTGGCAAAGCTATTATTCAACGAGCTAGAAGTAAACGACTTAGACGTTTTAGAAATAAACGCTAGTAGAACAAACAGTGTTGACGATGTACGTGATAAGATTGTAAACTTTGTACAAATGATTCCTTTTGGAGACTTTAAGGTAGTATTACTAGATGAGGTAGACTATCTATCTCCAAACGCTCAAGCAGCACTTCGCGGTGTTATGGAAGAATATCACAGTACAGCACGTTTCATTCTTACTTGCAATTATCCTAATCGTATTATCCCCGCAATACAC
>Ga0102960_1000322_pt1 | contig 17901 bp, 16 predicted proteins | sample SalPon2_B_H2O_MG_2_FD_84521 | JGI IMG/M metagenome (GOLD analysis project Ga0102960, IMG submission 84521) | Salt pond water microbial communities from South San Francisco under conditions of wetland restoration - Salt Pond MetaG SF2_B_H2O_MG | ecosystem: Environmental > Aquatic > Non-marine...
CAAGTGGAAACGAAACACCAATATACTCTAATCGAGATGCGAGATTATCCGATTTTTGAGAATCAGATGCTAAAGAAGAATATGAGGAGGACAATCCAATCGCGTAATTAGTAACTTTTAATTTACCAAGTGCCGCTGGATTGTTTAAATTGAGGTGAATACTATCGGTGTACATACTCATTTTACCCATGGCTTGATTCTCTACGGTCGTAGAAGATAACATCTCACCGAATCCTACATAGGAATAAGGAGATGAGGTGTATTTTTGAGCGTGGAGTTGTGTCCCTAGGACTAAAAAAAATACTATTATAATTCTCTTAAGCATGCGTTATCTGATATTGAAGTAACTGATTGATACCAATTAAGGCTAAATTGGGATGCGCAAATATGGTGTTTTTTAATTGTTTAGACAAGTATTTAGCATCTCCTCCTGTTAAAATCACTGTTAAATTTTTTAGTTCAGCTTGAACTGAACCTATCCAGCCTTCGATTTCGTAACAGACCCCTAAAATAACACCTGAATGCATACACGATTCAGTACTGGTTCCGTAGTTGTTGATTTCATCGGGTCTTGACAAAAGTGGCAAAGCTGCTGTTTGAGTATTCATTGAGTTATACCTCATTTGAACTCCAGGAGCTATTCCTCCTCCTAAGTACACTCCAGAACTAGTCAATAGTTCATAGGTAATACAACTCCCTGCATCAATGATCAAACAATTTTCCTTAGGATATAAAAATTGAGCTGCCGCAACAACAGCTAAACGATCTACCCCAAGAGTTAATGGGGACTTATATGCATTTTCAAATGGTAGCGCTGATAAGGTATTTAAAACATAAAAATAAGAGACTTTTGACTCCAACAAAGAAGTGAGTTCTTCAAATTCTCCTCCCACAGATGCCACCATAGCGTTTGCAATTGACAATCGAGATATAATATCCTCAGTATTTTTAAGTGCTGCAGATCGTTCCCAAACCCAATGATCAACAAGCTTATCTTCCTTAAAAACAGCTGCTTTCACTCTGGTATTTCCAATGTCTAAAACTAGATTCATACTACAAAGAAAAAAAAAGAATAAAAACGAAGTGCTTTTTTTATGTTTTTGTTTGGTTTTCCACAATTAGAATTTATATTTGCATCCGCTTAAGAGCATGGTACCTTAGCTCAGTTGGTAGAGCAACGGACTGAAAATCCGTGTGTCCCTGGTTCGATTCCTGGAGGTACCACAACAAACAAAAAGCCCATTCAACACGAATGGGCTTTTTTTATTCTTTATTTTTTCTATTTGAATTTTAAAAAACTAGAATTTTTCTATTGAACAGAAGCTAGTTTCTAGTTACTCTAAACAATCCCTCAAGTTGACATAAACAAGTCTTATAGCATCATAAGAAAGTTTTATTTGCATTATTAATAGTATTACTATTATATTTGCACAAAATAAGATTAAATGTTATGATTAACATGTTAGCTAACTTTAAAATAACAGTTGCAGATTCCATCTACAATAAGGACCCTGAATCTTCTGCTTTAGGAAAGCGTATTGTTCGTGAGAGCATTGAACTCATCGATGAAATTGGCTATGAAGCATTCACATTTAAAAAACTAGGAGAACGCATTGGGTCTAACGAAAGTTCTATCTATCGCTATTTTGAAAACAAACACAAGCTTTTGAGTTATCTAACCTCTTGGTATTGGACTTGGATCGAATATCAAGTTCTCATTGAAACCTACAGCTTGAACAATCCCATTGAAAAACTCAAAAAAGCCATTGAAGTCATCTCAAAACCCGTTGTTGAAGACAGCAGTATTACGCACATAAATGAAGTAGCCCTACATCGAATCATTATCAATGAAAATTCCAAATCCTTCTTGACCAAAGAAGTCGACAAAGAAAATAAAGAAGGTTACTTCAATGTTTACAAGAGACTGGTCCTGAGAATCAAAACAATGATAAGCGATGTTGATGCTTCTTACAATTATCCGAGTAGTTTGGCAAGCACCCTTGTCGAATCAAGCCTGCATCAACACTTCTTGAACAAGCATTTTAAAAATATAACTGATTGTCACGATAGTGCCATTCCTAAATTCTTTTTAACAGATCTAGTCATACGAACTTTAAACACCATTTCGAATGAATAATTCACCTTTAAGTCCCTGGGATCGATTTTTTAACCTACTAAAGTTAGAACGCAAGGATATCTTTCAAATATTTTACTACGCCTTATTTTCAGGAATCGTTGCGCTATCGCTTCCTTTGGGAATTCAAGCGATCATCAATTTGATTCAAGGAGCTGAAATTTCCTCTTCTTGGATTGTTTTAATCGTTTTGGTAACTCTTGGTGCAGTTTTTAATGGCCTGCTTCAATTGATGCAGCTTCGCATTATTGAAACGATGCAACAACGCATCTTTACGCGTTCTTCATTTGAACTGACCTATCGATTTCCTAAGATGGCCATGGAAGAGCTCCGCAATTACTATCCACCAGAGCTCGCCAATCGTTTTTTTGACAATTTGACCATTCAAAAGGGATTGACCAAAATTTTGATCGATGTCCCTGCGGCTTTACTCCAGGTGATCTTTGCGCTCTTGCTACTCTCCTTCTATCATCCGCTGTTCATAGCTTATGGATTGGTGCTTTTAGGAGGTGTTTATATTGTTTTTAAATACAGTATTCAAAAAGGGGTCTCAACTTCCCTAGAAGAGTCCAAATACAAATACAAGGTGGCTCATTGGATCCAAGAGGTCGCGCGTTCGGTGGTAAGTTTTAAACTTTCTGGAAAAACCAATTTAGCGCTTCACAAAAATGACCTTTTGGTCGACAAATACCTCAACGCTCGTGAAAAGCACTTTGGCGTAATCAAATCACAATACATTAAAATGATCGTTTTTAAAGCCTTAATCACCGCAGGTCTGCTGAGTATTGGCGGATTGTTAGTGCTTGGACAACAAATGAACATCGGTCAATTTGTGGCTGCAGAAATCATCATTTTATTGGTTATTGCTTCCATTGAAAAACTTATTATTGGATTGGAAACCCTTTATGATATGCTTACTTCAATCGAAAAGTTGGGGCAAGTCGTTGATAAACCGCTTGAGTCACGAACAGGTGAAATCGTCGATCTCAAAGAGCGTCTGAAGATTGAATTGGATCATCTAAGCTACAGTGTTCCTAATCGAGAGAAACCCATCTTATCAGACATCAACCTGCGTATTGAAAAAAAGAACATCCTTTTAATTCAGGGTGAAAGTGGATCTGGTAAATCAACCTTGTTGAGAATTCTTGCGGGATTAATCAAACCAACCAAAGGAAGTTTATTTGTCAACCAACTCAACAGTCAAGGAATCCTCATCAATCATTACAGAGCTCAATTAGGCCTTTCTCTATCCGAGGAATACCCTTTTGAAGGAAGTCTTCGAGAGAACTTGACTTTTAATGATCGCTCGATTACGGACGATCAGATCTACAAGGTTATGGAAAAGGTTGGGCTTCTTGATTTTCTAACCGAATTACCCCATGGATTGAATACTGAAATCAACCCTGAAGGAAGGCAAATTTCCTACACCAATAGCAAAAAAATCATCTTGGCACGAGCAATCTTAAAAAGTCCGCAACTATTAATTTTAGAAGATGCGCTCGATCAATTTAGTCAATCTGAAACGAAGGAAATTATCGACTACCTCACAGATCCTCAACACCCCTGGAGTTTAGTGGTGGTGAGCAGCAATGATTATTGGAAAAATTTTGCTACTCAAGTGATCAAGTTAACTAAAGGAAAACTCGTTTAAACCCATTATATATGCTCAATATATCAAAAAACCCACTCTATAAAGAGGTTCAGATCGATCACTATACCTCCCTACAAAAAGTAGGTGACAAACAATACTATCGTCAACTCAATAAGTTCTTATTGGCTTTTGGTATTATTTTATTGGTCATCCTCTTTCTACCCTGGACTCAAAATATAACAGGTTACGGTAAAGTAACCACCCTGATGCCTGGGCAACGTCCACAAAACATCCAATCTCAAATCCCTGGTAGGGTTGAGCAGTGGTTTATCCGAGAAGGGGATTACGTTAAGGCTGGAGATACCATTTTGAGGATTTCTGAAGTAAAAAGCGATTACTTTGACAGCAAACTCAGCGAGCGCACCAATCTTCAGCTTCAAGCCAAAAATGAATCCTCCAAAGCTTATTTGAATAAGATTGAAGCCCTTGATAACCAATTAAAAGCTCTGGAAGAGGAACTCAATTTAAAACTGCAACAAGCTTCCAATAAAATTCTACAATCGCACTTAAAAGTGAAGAGCGACAGCATCGAATTAGAGGCTGCTTTAACGAATCAATCCATTGCTCAAAAGCAATACGATCGCGTAGTAGCATTAAACCTTGAGGGCTTGAAAGCAACGCGTGATGTGGAAGATAAAAAATTGAAATTACAAATGGCTCAGGCCAAATACATCGCCCAACAAAACAAACTTTTAGAGAGTCAGAACAATGTTCTCAATGCTGAATTGGAACTGTCACGAATCAAGGCTTCCTATGGAGATAAACTGTCCAAGGTAAAAAGTGATTTGTACAGTGCGAAATCTTTAGAACTCAATAATAGAGTTGAGGTTTCGAAACTCGAAAACAGTTTTGAGAACTACTCGAGAAGGGGGGATTTATTGTGGGTTCGAGCTCCTCAAGATGGCTATGTCAACAAAATATACAAGGCTGGTATTGGAGAGAGCTTCAAAGAAGGGGAAAACCTATTAACCATCACTCCTGCTCAATTTGATTTAGCAGTTGAAACGTATGTTCGTCCGATTGACATGCCCTTAATTCATTTAGGAGAACGGGTCCGCGTCCAATTCGATGGTTGGCCCGCAATCGTGTTTAACGGTTGGGAATCGGTTTCTTATGGTACCTATGGCGCCATTGTGGTCGCTTTAGAAAACGATATCAGTCCCAAAGGAAAGTATCGCGTCATGCTTTCTCCAGACCCAGAAGACCACCCTTGGCCAAAAGAACTCAGAGTGGGTTCAGGAGCCATGACCATTGCGCTTTTAAACGACGTACCAATTTGGTATGAAATATGGAGACAGGTCAATGGGTTTCCACCAGATTTTTACAAACCACAAACTTCAAATAAAGAATCAAAATGATACGTTATTTATGGATCTTAACCCTCCTGCTTTGGCAAAATCCTTTGCAAAGTCAAGAGATGTCAACATTGAGTTTGGAAGAGTATTTGGCCTATGTCAAAAAACACCACCCGATCGTAAAACAAGCCAACTTAATCATCAGTGAAAGTCAAGCTAAGTTATTAAAAGCTAGAGGTGCCTTTGATCCAAAGATTGAAGTGGATTATGCCTCTAAAGAATTTAAAGGCACCAACTATTACAATCAACTCAACTCAGTGTTTAAAATTCCAACCTGGTACGGTGTAGAATTGAAAGCTGCTATTGAAGAAAATTCAGGAGACTACCTCAATCCTAATATGTATACTTCTGACAATACACTATATCAAATTGGAGCAGAACTCGCATTAGCTAAAGGATTGCTAATCAATGAGCGAATGGCCACCTTAAAACAAGCGAAGCTCTACAGAAGTCAAGCAGTTGTTGACAATCAAATTGCGGTCAATGAAATACTATCTGAAGCTACCCTAACCTATTTTAATGAGCTAAGAGCTTATAAAGAACAACTCATTTATCAAGAATTTGTAGTCAATGCCCAAAACAGACTTCTCAGCATCGAAAAAAATGTGGAATTAGGGGAAAATCCAGCCATCGATATTACCGAGGCTAAAATTGCTTACAACAACAGAAATTTAAGTAGCGAAAAGGCAAAATTAAAATACTTGAAAGCTTCGTTAATGCTTTCAAATTTCCTTTGGATTGACAATATTCCTCTAGAACTCAAAGGATCCACTGTTCCTGACCTCAACACTGAAAAAGTGGCACATAGCATTTTGGGAATTGAAGAATTTAGCTTTGATACTTTTGTGATTGATCAGCACCCCAAACTCCAATCATTGGACTACAAAAGGGCTTCTCTGAAAGTTGAAAAAAATCTGCAGCTAAACAATTTATTGCCGACGGTGAATTTAAAATACAACTTTTTAAATCAGACCACAGAAATCTTCAACAATTTAAATCCTGAAAACTACAAGGCTGGAGTACAGGTGCAATTGCCACTGTTTTTAAGAAAAGAACGAGCAGCTTTAAAACTGGCAAACTTTAAATTAAAAGCCAACGAATACGATCAGCTTCAAACACAGCTCAGCTTAAAAAACAAGATTACTGCGATTGAAAAAGAAATTGAATCCTATTCGTATCAATTGATCTTGAGCAATGAAATCGTATCTGATTATCAAAAATTACTCCAAGCCGAACAGCGTAAGTTTGAACTAGGAGAAAGTGCTTTGTTTTACATTATAACACGAGAATCAAAACTGATAGAAAATCAGCTTAAAGCCATTGATGCAGAATACAACCTACTGGTTTCGAAAGGAAAACTCTTTAATGTGTTGTCATTAATTTGATAAAATAAGCTGAAAATTATCAATTTGTAATTTTTACACAATAAAACTGTTTTGTGAGTTGTTTTACGTTCAATTTTAATTAAATTGAACTAAATAAAATTTAATACTTATGAAACACTTTGCTTTAACCCTCTTATTACTAACGAGCATTTTTAGTTTTTCACAAGAACTTCCTTCTAGGTGGGATGAACTCACCGCAACTGATTGGGAAACAGCTCTTGAAAAATCAAAATACACTTGTATTTTGCCTATTGGTATATTAGAGAAACACGGACCACATGGTCCAATCGGTTCTGACCTTATCAAGGTTAGAGAGTGGTCTGCAATGGCTACTAAAGAAGAATACGCAGTAGTTTTTCCAGACTATTTTTACGGACAAGTAAATGAAGCCAGACAGCAATATGGCACTTTTTCAATTCCCAGCAAATTAGCTATGGAACTTTTAGAGGCTACCTGTCAAGAATTGGGAAGAAATGGATTTAAGCGTATTTTAATTGTCAATGGACACGGTGGAAACCCTCAAATGATTCGTTATTTTATTCAGAATCAAATGGAAAAGAAACGCGATTATGTCGTTTATTTCTTCGATCCAAAGATTCCAGAGTCTGATGCTAAGAAAGCTGCTAAACTCAGAAAATCAGATCCTTCATTTGATATGCATGGAGGCGAAAAAGAAACTTCGATGCTTATGCATCTAAGACCCGAACTCGTCAAGATGGATTATGTCAACAAGGATTCAGGTCAAGATCAAAAAAGACTAAAGCTCTCATCTGATTTGTATACCGCAATCTGGTGGTATGCTTCTTTTCCAAACCACTATGCAGGTGAGGCAGAAGTGTCAACTGCTGAGCTAGGAAAGCTACTTTCAGATTCAATGGTATCTTCTTTAATAAAAGCTATAAAAGATGTAAAGGCTGATGAACAATCCCTCAAATTACAAGAAGAATACTTTAAGAATGTAAAACACTAATTTTAAATGGACAGCTGTTTGATGTAAAACTCTTAACTTTATACAAGTATAATACGTTGCCGTGAACACATCATTAAACAAAATTACACTGCTCATTGCAGTAACACTCTTATCGGGTTGTAGCGATAAACCTATTGAGTTCAATGACTCTGAATTGATGTCGATGAGCAAAACATATGCTAAAGAGTACAGCAACACCCTTAAGAGCAATCTCAAAACAGCTATAGAGAATGGTGGAATTGAAAATGCTATTGAATTCTGCAACACCAATGCTATTCCATTAACAGATAGCATTTCTAAGGCCAAACAGCTGTCCTTTTCAAGAGTTAGTCACAGAAACAGAAATCTTCTCAACAAAGCATCTCGCTTTGAATTATCCTTGATTGAACAGTACAATCAGTCAAAGAGCAAAATACCCAAACTCTTTCAAACGGGTTCACAAAAATTATTCTACGCTCCCATTTATATCGATTCTCCTCTCTGTTTAAACTGCCATGGAACAACGCAGATATCAGAATCGGTAAAAAGCACTCTTTATGAGCTTTATCCAAACGATTTAGCAACGGGATTTAGCGATGGAGAACTCAGAGGACTTTTAAAGATTATCTACGACAATCCTCAGTAAGAATACCCCAGTTGAATAAAGATATTGGAGGTGGAACTACTAAAATCAGTAGTCGCTTTTGAATAGTACAACTGACCAATTAAATTGATATCCCAATTTTGAGATAGACTCCACGAGAGTTGTGGCATTGCGAAATAGGCCTTGAGCTCTCTCGTATATAATGTTGTAAGTGAAGTTGACAATTGAGCATTGATCGGTTTTGAAAGCTGAATTAAATAAGTGTTTTTATTGGGCATCAAGCTCGTAACATCAACTCTCGAATTGGAGAAGAGCGAAGAACTTACATCTACACCTGAAATTCCCTGGGAATTATACAAATTAGAAAACAATACATACCAGCCATTTTTAAAGTAATAATCAAAAGACAGGGAGAATTGAAAAATATCTAGCATTGATTGCGAAGAACCCACCAAAGAATCAAAAAAAACAGGGGTAAAATAAGTCATTTCTCCTTTAAAACCGATCGCAATAATGGCTCCCTCCCAGCCCATTCCCAATGCTAAATAGTCTTTGTAATCAGCCCCAAGTAACTGAAAATCGTATTGACCTAGATGCGTTGCATAGCGTAGGGCTGTGATTCGCAGTTTGAGCAAAAAGGGAACTAACTACTCCTTGTAATAGAATAGAAAGTATTAAAATTTTTATTTTCACTCCTTTTGTATTTCTATTAAAGATACGAAGAAAGGATGAAAATACCCTAACCCTATTCCTAATCTACATGACTGACTAATAGGTGTCCACACACTTTTTGACTCAGCACTTCTTTGAGGTGATTTTTGTAAGAAAGGGTCATTGAATTATCGTATGGCTCTTTATTTAATATCTCAAATTCAACACCTAAAGCAATCGATCTACTGCTTAAAAATTGAAGAAATTGTTTGTCTGAATTTGATAAGGCTTTTAATACCACTCGCTGTCCAGGCTTACAGTCAGAGAGATGTTCAAGATTCAATTCAAGTGTAACCCCATCTTTGTCTGGTATAGGAGAACCATGAGGGTCGAATTTTTGATAGCCCAATAATTCATCCATCTTATCAAAAAAAGCTTCAGATTTCACATGTTCTATTTGCTCGGCAATTTCGTGAACACTATCCCATCCAAATCCCATTTTTTCCACTAAATACATTTCGGTTAAACGATGCTTTCTAATAATTGATGCGGCTCTTTTCATTCCCTCTGGAGTCATTGTAAGCGGCTTGTACTTCTGATAAGTCAACCAACCTGCATCGTGAAGCTTTTTAACCATATTATTTACTGAAGGAATTGACACATCTAATGCAACACTTAAATCAGATATGTTAACCTGCCCTTTATCATCTGCTAATTTATAAAGTGCTTTGAGATAATTCTCCTTGGTTTGTGAATTCATGAATGCTTTTTAATCAAAAATATAAAATTTATCTAAATTAAATTGTTAGACTAATCTAACTTATTAACTTTGTATTATAAAACATTAAAAGTGAGCTACAACATATACTCCTATATCATATTCATTTTTTGCCTTCTAGGTCAAACTGTAAACGCGCAACAATCAACAAAAATTGAAGGTCGTGTTTTGGATCAAAACAACCATCCATTAGCCTATGTTCACATCAGTGCTTTTGAAGGAAAAACAGACACTTATACTGATGATAATGGGTATTTTTCTATAGAGGGACTCGATCACGACAAACATACTATCACGGCATCTATTATTGGATTCGAATCAAAATCCATTAAAATAGATCTTAGATCAACTCGTGATCAATATGTTGAAATAGTTCTTAGAGAATCCTCAGAACAATTAGAGGAAGTGGTCTTGTCTGGGACCCTTAAAGAGGTATCTAAATTAGAGAGTCCAGTACCTATTGAAGTGTATTCGGTTAAATTTTTTAAATCGAACCCGACTCCTTCGATTTTTGAATCCTTAACAACTATTAATGGTGTACGTCCTCAACTCAATTGCAATATTTGCAATACTGGAGACATCCATATCAATGGGCTTGAAGGACCTTACACCATGGTTTTAATCGATGGCATGCCTATAGTCAGTGGTCTTTCAACAGTATACGGCCTTACTGGAATCCCTCAGTCCTTAATTGAACGTGTTGAAATTGTCAAAGGACCAGCTTCGACATTATACGGATCTGAAGCCGTTGGAGGATTGATCAACATCATTACCAAAAAACCAGCTACCAGTCCAATTGTTTCTGCGGATTTTATGGGTACCAGCTGGGGAGAGTTTAATACCGATATTGGGCTACGCTATCAACTGAATGAATCACAGGCTTTGATGGGAATTAATTATTTTAACTATCAAAATCCAATCGATAACAATTCAGATGGATTTACCGACATCACCCTTCAACACCGCATATCACTATTCAATAAAATTGACTTTAAGCGAAAAAGCCTTAAAAGTTTTTCCTTAGCTAGTCGTTATGTTTATGAAGATCGTTGGGGCGGTGAAATGAATTGGAATAAATCTTATAGGGGTGGCGATCAAATCTATGGAGAGAGTATCTATACTTCACGATGGGAGCTCCTCGGAAATTATGAACTTCCTTTCAATGAGCCTATTCGACTACAGTTTAGCGCCAATGGACACAACCAAAATTCTGTTTATGGCACTACCAATTATCAAGCCAATCAACTCATTGGATTTAGTCAGTTGAGTTGGAATCACATCAGTAAAAGCCACGACTTTATGTTAGGCTTGGCTTATCGATATACCTTTTATGACGATAACACCGTAGCTACTTCAGCAACGAACTTAGACAACAAGCCTTCTATTATTCACTTACCTGGATTGTTTATTCAAGATGAAATTCAATTTGACGAACAGAATAAATTACTCATAGGATTGCGTTACGATTACAACAGTGTACACAAAGGAATTATCGCTCCTCGTTTGAATTACAAATGGAATTCTCTAGATCAAAAGAATAGTATTCGTTTGAGTATTGGAAATGGATATAGAGTTGCCAATGTCTTTACCGAAGACCACGCAGCACTAACTGGTGCACGTGAAGTAATCTTTACAGAGGAATTAAAACCTGAAACATCATGGAATGTAAATTTGAATTTGGTCAACAAATTTTACAGCTCAAAAGGGATTTATGTCGGCTTGGACTCGAGTCTGTTTTATACCCACTTCAACAATGCGATTTTTCCAGATTACGAAACCAATCCCAATCAAATCATTTATGAAAACTTAAATGGTTATGCCGTATCTAAAGGTATTTCTACAAATATTGACGTAGTATTTACTAACGGCATTAAATTATTAGCAGGTGGAACACTGATGGATGTTTCCATTACTGAAGGTAAACAAAGCTATAGACAATTACTTACGGAGCGATTTTCAGGAGTTTGGAGTCTGAGTTACACCTTTGCTTCTAATCTAAAAATAGATTATACCGCTAATGTAACTGGTCCGATGAAACTACCCCTTCTAGGTCCCTTAGATGATCGACCTGCTTATTCAAAATGGTATAGTCTTCAAAATATTCAATTTTCAAAACCATTCAAAGAGTGGGAATTCTATACTGGAGTAAAGAACCTATTGAATTTCACTCCTCCTGCTAATAGTATTGCCAGGGCTTTTGATCCATTTGACAAAGAGGTGAAATTTGACAATAACGGTCAAATTATTCCGACTCCAAACAACCCAAAAGCATTGAGTTTTGACCCTACCTATATTTATGCACCAAATCAAGGAATCCGATTATTTGCAGGGATTCGCTATCAGCTTAATCGATGAAAAGAATTGGAATCATCATAGCAGCAATCTGTTTTTCACTTAAGATCAACGCACAAGAAATTCAATGGATAAACTTTGATCAACTTTCTGAATTACAACAGACAGACAATCGACCACTTTTAATCTTCATCCATACAAAATGGTGTCGCTACTGTAAAATGCAAAAAGAGATTAGTTTTAAAAATCTTCAATTAATTGAATTTTTAAATCGCAATTATTACTGTATTGAACTCGATGCAGAATCCAAATCGAGTATTAAATTATTAAATAAAAACTATTCGTATAATCCTCTTAAAGGATACCATCAACTAGCACTCACACTAACAAAGGACTCAAATCAAATTATATTCCCGACTCTTGTAGTATTGGATAAAAGCTTCAAAATTAAATCTGTACTCCAATCCTACCAGGAGCCTCAATCATTAATTGAACATTTGAAAATACTTAATTGAAATTGATTATGTAGGATATAATCCATTACAAATGATAAACATCATCTTTTGAGTTTTAATAAGTATCGACCTTTGCAGTGTAACTTTCTTTGAATCAAAATACACTTATCATGGCCGATTCTAGACGTGCATCTTCGCGTTACACTCAGAAAATGCAACGCACTGTTGACAATCAAAAAAACATTATCACTTTTTTACTTTCCATCATCATTGCTTTTGGGAGTATGTATCTATTGAAAGACTCTTCGTTTACCACACCACAATCTTATGTGTTGTTTTTGTTGTTTTTTTCAGTCTTATTGTGGGTAACTGAAGCGATACCTCCATTTGCGGTGGGCTTATTCATTATTGGATTTTTGCTATTTACCCTGGGAAATCCTACTGTCAATAGCCCTGAAAGTGCTGATTATATCGATTATACCATATTTATTAATACTTGGAGTGACTCGGTAATCTGGCTATTGCTCGGAGGATTCTTTTTAGCAGAAGGAATGAAGAAATCCAAATTAGATGTAGAGCTCTTTAGAATTGCCGTAGGTGGTTTTGGCACCAAACCAAAATACGTTTTATTAGGTCTTATGGGAGCTACAGCAATAGGCTCTATGGTGATGTCTAATACAGCAACTACTGCAATGATGATTGCCTCTGTATCTCCTCTACTACTCAAATTAAACGAGGGAGATAAATTTCACAAAGCTCTTTTAGTAGGGATTCCTGCTGCTGCATCCATCGGTGGAATGGGAACCATTATTGGATCTCCTCCAAATGCCATTGCCGTCGATGCAATTAATAACAGTGATCTTTTTGATTTTAACATCGGATTCTTAGAGTGGATGATCGTTGGAATTCCTATTGCCTTATCACTCACTCTCTTAACTTGGTTTTTATTGACAAAACTATTTCCAGCTGAACAACAAAATCTAGATTTGAGTTTTATTAAACCTAAAGAAGAATTATCAGAAGAAGAGCTCTGGGAAAAAGAAGATTTAAAATCCAAAAAAAACATTGTATTAGGAATTTTAACAATAACCATATTACTATGGTTGACTGGAAAAGTTCACGGTATTCCACCTGCTCTTGTTTCGGGTATTCCAATTTTAGTATTTACGATGCTGAGTATTATCACCTCGGATGATGTACGATCACTACCTTGGGATACGCTTATGCTCGTCGCTGGAGGATTATCTTTAGGATTAGCCATTCAAAAAACAGGATTGGCAGCTTATTTTGTGACCCAGTTAGCTGATTTTCAAATGAGTTTTTGGGCTATATCCCTCTTGTTTGGCATACTCACTGTGGTGTTTTCAAATATTATGAGCAATACGGCAACTGCTACTATTTTAATTCCAATAGCAGGTTTACTTGGAACTCAAAGCCCAATCGTCGTTCCTCTAATCATTGGACTAAGTGCTTCTTGTGCCTTACTATTTCCAATTTCTACCCCTCCCAATGCCATAGCATATAGCACAGGAAAACTACAGCAGAAAGATTTTAGGAGCAATGGTCTGCTCATTGGAATTTTAGGACCTCTTTTGATTACGATTTGGATCCTTCTCATACATGGTTAACAATGATAAAAATCATACTTGATTCGATATAACAGACGTAAATTAGTGTATCCTTAAATTCAAATGTCATGAAAGAGAAAGCCACCATTTCGAAGATAATGACAGCTGATGTCTTTACTGTAAAATCTAATCAACAATTATTAGACGCCTACAACATCATTACCAAAAATAAGATTAGACATCTTCCAGTTGTTTCTGATGGAAAAATAGTCGGAATGCTGAGTAAAACAGACATCGACAAAGCGAGTTTCATCTCCGCTTTTGACGAAGAAGAAATCAATAAAGCCATCTATGAAAACTTGACTATAGAACAAGTCATGACCAAACGAATTATAAGTGTTCAAGTCAGTGATTCAATCGCTGATGTCGCAACACTATTATCAAAGCACGAATTCCATGCTGTTCCTGTTTTAAACGGCGAAGAGCTCGTTGGAATTGTCAGTTCAACCGATTTAATCAACTATCTTGTTTCGCTCATTTAGATCTTTTCCTATATTTAGAAATAAAAGTCGTCATATGAAAAAAATGAGCTGCTATGAACTGGGTGGTGCTTGTAATGAAGAGTTTTACGCAACAACTTTTAAAGAGATGGCAGAGCTGAGTAAAAAGCACGCCATGGAAATGCTCCAGAAGGGGGATCAAGATCATATGAATGCAATGCAGGAAATGAAGCATTTAATGGATTCACCACAGTCGATGCAAAAATGGATGCAAGAAAAAGAAGAGCTCTTTAATTCTTTAGATGAACTCGATTAAAGTTTTGTCGATTCCCTCTCAATAAGCGTCGTACGAACTATTTCAGTTCGATCTGGAATATCTCTTTTAGACTCGATACGCTCAATAAGCATTTGAGCTGTCTTCCTTCCAATATCCTCACCGTGTTGATCGATAGCTGTCAAAGGTGGATTGGAGTATTCAGATAAATAACCATTGGTAAATCCAATGACCATAAGTTTGGGGATACCCATTTCGTGCATCACCCTTAAGGTCTGTACTGCAAGAACTTCATTAACACATAAAACTGCTTCAATATCAACTCTTTCTAAATATGCTCTAATGAGTTCATCTTTAATAATCATCGCAGGATAGTACTGAATTAACGATTCATCGATTTCAATTCCTGAATCTTTAAGCGCCTTTTTATAACCTTCGATACGGTAGCGTCCCACACTGATGTGTTCTTCTGTAGATATAAAGCCTATTTTTTTCTTTCCTTTATTGATAAAGTGTTTGACAGCTCTATAGGCACTATCCAAATCATCAACGACCACCTTATCGCCTTTAATAGAATCCTCAACTCGATCAAATTGAACCACAGGTATTCCTACCTCGTTCAGTGCTTTTAAATGATCAAATGAATTTTTCAATTCCGTTTCTGATGAGAGTGACAAAATAAGACCATCTACCTGGTTTCTGAGTAAGAAATCAATATTTGATTTTTCATTCTCCAATAAATCTTCTGTGTTACCAATACTTACGTGATACCCACGTTGATTTGCATAGGCATCCACCCCTCGAATAACCGAGGTGAAAAAGAAATATCTTAAATCCGGAACAATCACACCAATATGTTTTGAGAGACTGTTTTTTAATGCTAAGGCCATTAAATTGGGCTGGTAGTGATGTTCTTTAGCATAAGCCAATACCTTGTCCTTTGTTTCTTGACCGATTTCAGGACTGTCCTTTAAAGATTTTGAAACCGTTGAAATAGACACATTTAAGGCTGTAGCTATATCCTTTAGCGTGGTTTTCTTTTTCATGATGTAGTTAAGTTAGGTGCCTTAAAAGTACAAAATTATCTAAAACACTACACTGTTGTAGTAAAATTTATAGTAAGTGTAGTTTTTGTAGTTTAAGCAATAAAAAAAGCCTCCCGATTGGGAAGCTTTTTTAACAATATACACTCTAAATTAAGGTTAAATATACTGATTGATAATATTTTCAAAGAGCTCTTGTTTGCCTGAAATCAACTCAGGTTCTCCAACTGATTTAGCAATCTCAAAGAGTTCTTCAAAATTGATTTCACCATTTTCAAATGCCTTACCCTTTCCAGAATCAAAAGAACTATAACGATCTGTAAACATCTTTGAATAAGGTGATTTGGTTAAGATTTTATCAGCGATTAGCAGTGCTCTTGCAAAGGTATCAGCTCCTCCGATATGAGCGTGGAAGATATCTTCTAAATCTGTTGAATTTCTTCGGATTTTGGCATCAAAATTAATTCCACCTCCTTGAAGGCCTCCTGCCTTTAAAAACTCAATCATAATTTCTGTAACCTCTGTAATATTGTTTGGAAATTGATCGGTATCCCATCCGTTTTGATAGTCTCCGCGGTTGGCATCGATACTTCCCATCATACCATGAGAAGCTGCAACAGCAATTTCGTGTTGCATCGTATGATTCGCAAGGGTTGCGTGATTAACCTCTAGGTTGATTTTAAAATCATCTTGAAGACCAAATTGATTTAAGAAACCTACAACTGTAGCAGCGTCAAAATCGTATTGATGCTTCATGGGTTCCGCTGGCTTTGGTTCTATAAAGAAAGTTCCTTTAAACCCTTGAGCCCTGGCGTAATCTCTCGCCTTTTGAAGAAAGATACCCATATGTTCAACTTCGCGTTTAAGATCGGTATTTAGAAGTGACATATAGCCTTCTCTACCTCCCCAGAACACATAGTTTTCACCGTCTAAGGCCATGGTCGCGTCTAAGGCCAACTTTACTTGTGCTCCTGCTCTAGCCACTACTTCAAAATTTGGATTAGTAGCTGCACCATTCATATATCTTGGGTTTGAAAAACAGTTGGCAGTTCCCCATAGAAGCTTTACTCCAGAAGCTGATTTCTTTTCTTTTAAGTACTCAACGATGGTCGATAAACGCTTTTCAGACTCAGCTATCGTACTTCCTTCTCTTACTAAATCGTAGTCGTGGAAACAGAAGTAATCAAACCCAATTTTAGTTATGAACTCAAAAGCAGCATCGGCCTTTGATTTTGCCGATTCAATAGGATCAGCAATTTGATCCCATGAATAATTAATCGTTCCTGGTCCAAATGGATCAGCACCAGTTCCACAGAATGAATGCCAGTAGGCTACTGCAAACTTAAAGTGTTCTCTCATTGTTTTACCTGCGACTACTTGATCTGGGTTATAGTATTTAAATGCTAGTGGATTGTCTGAATCCTTTCCTTCGTATTTAATATCATCAATACCTTTATAGTATTCCTTATCTCCTATTAAAGCCATAATTGATTTGTTTGTTATGATTTATTCTTCTTTTAATTTTTGTTCTAAACGCTTTTTCCAAAGCGTATAAGCCGATTTAAAGGCTTCTGTATTGTCTTTTGGTAAATAGGTCATCTTGTAGTCATTCTCTTCTATTAAGGCAGAGAACGAAGTCATATCTCCATTGACTAGACTACAAGCTCTTGCAGCTCCAATGGCCCCTGTGGTATGAAAGATTTTTATTTCAACACCCATCAGTGTTGCAATGGTTTCTGAAAAGATTTGAGATCGAAACAAATTGTCATCTCCCGCCTTGATCATCGATAAATTGACACCGTCGTTTTGCATGAGCTCCATACCGTATACAAAGGAGAAAGCAATACCTTCCAAAGCAGCTCTACAAAGATGTGATTTGTGATGAGTATTGAGTTGCAATCCTTCGATGTGAGCTCCTAAGTTGATGTTCTCAAGTATTCGCTCCGCACCATTTCCAAAGGGCAAAATAGAAAGACCCCCACTTCCAATAGCTACACTTTCAGCCAGTTGATTCATCTGCTGGTAGGAATCGACATCAAGATTCTCTTTCATCCATCTGTAGAGGATTCCAGATCCATTGATACAAAGTAATTTACCGATGCGATTGTTCTCTGGGGTGTAATTGACGTGAGCAAAATTATTCACCTTAGTGCATTCTTTAACCGAAAGTTGATCCGTCACTGCATAGACCACTCCAGAAGTTCCTCCTGTAGCAGCTACCTCTCCTGGTTTCAAAACATTTAGAGAAAGTGCGTTATTGGG
>Ga0102960_1000327_pt1 | contig 17839 bp, 19 predicted proteins | sample SalPon2_B_H2O_MG_2_FD_84521 | JGI IMG/M metagenome (GOLD analysis project Ga0102960, IMG submission 84521) | Salt pond water microbial communities from South San Francisco under conditions of wetland restoration - Salt Pond MetaG SF2_B_H2O_MG | ecosystem: Environmental > Aquatic > Non-marine...
CTCCAAGCCTACTTCCTCATTGTCTAAATTCCACATCCCTTTAACACTTAATATGGGCTTTGATTTGTGGCTTTAACTTCTAATTAGGGCTTTCCCCTTTTGACAATTGGCCTTATCGCCCACTGTCTGTCTGTCCACCTTAATTTTTTACATTCAGAGTTAATCCCTCTCCGAGCAATTGAACTTTATCATGTAAAATTAAGTTTTTTGGACGCACTACTTCAATAGTTTTCGCAGAAAACCAGCTATCTCCAAGTTTGATTAGTCTTTCACCCCTAGCCGCAGGTCATCCGAGATTTTTGCTACAATCAACGGTTCGTTCCTATAAACTGCCCAAGGCTAGGTCACTTGGTTTCGGGTAATTTAACTTAAAGAGGATATATTCTCTTGATTTCACTACACCTTCGTCTTTGGACTTAAGTTTGCTAAATTTTTCCTTGCGAACCCATTATACAAAAGGTACGTTGTGCTACAACTGCTTTAGGGGACTTATTTTAAGGTCTTTTCAAATCTCTTTCAGCTTTCCTTCACAGTACTTTCTCTATCGGTGTGCACTAACATTTAGTCTTAGATGTGTAGACACCTATCTTCCACTACTTACTCATAGAGGACTGTTCCGCTTTCGCTCGCCGCTACTTACGGAAGCTCGTTTGATTTCTTTGTGCCAATTGGCCCTGGTACTTAGATGTTTCAGTTTCCAGTTTATTCCCCTGCGTTTCCGCGAAGACACACGAGTTCAAAATCCCTCCCTCGTATTTTCGGGCCTTCCGTCTTATTAGTACACCCTAGCTTGCCATTCGTCCCTTTTTTAACTTAATTAATTGTAGAGGCAGGAATTGAACCTGCATCTCCAGATGATGAGTCTGGTGACTTACCATTAGTCCACTCTACGAGATGGGCCACTTTTAACTAAAAAGCAAAAAATTTTGAAAAAATTAACTTTTAAACCTTACCCCTTTTTAGGAAATAAAAGACGATTTTCAATATAACCTAATAAGGGGCCTAATACTAAAAAGTATCCAAAATAAAATATAGAAGCTAATTGTCCTATTAAAATAAAGGGCTCTTCAACAGGCTGAGATCCGATCCAAGTAAGGAGTAAGAAATCTGCAATTAAAAACCAAAAAGCCAATCGAGCTAATGGCCGGAAAGTTAGTCCTCTTAATCGGCTAGTATGAATCCAAGGGAGTAAAAATAATACAAGAAGGCTAGCAAACATAGCCACGACCCCTCCCAATTTATTAGGAATAGAACGTAAAATAGCATAAGCAAATAAAAAGTACCACTCTGGTTGAATGTGTACAGGAGTTACTAGAGGATTAGCTTGAATAAAATTCTCAGGGTCACCTAATAAATTAGGGGCCAAGTAGACTAAGGAACAAAAAAATAGTACAAATGCCACTATACCATACCAATCCTTTGATGTATAATAAGTATGAAATGGCACTTTATCCAAGTCTGATCTTACCCCGATAGGGTTATTTGAGCCATCAACATGTAAACAAATCAAATGAACAACGCCCAAAGCTGCTAAAAGAAAAGGTAACAAGTAATGAAGGCTAAAGAAACGATTAAGTGTGGCGTTGGAGACACTAAAGCCTCCCCAGACCCATTGAACAACATCTGTTCCTATATAAGGAATAGCAGATAATAAATTAGTAATAACTGTAGCACCCCAAAAGGACATTTGTCCCCAAGGTAGAACATATCCAATAAAAGCTGTTGCCATTGTCAATATAAATATAACAACACCAACGTTCCAAACTTCAACTTTAGCATAGCTCCCGTAGTAAAGTCCTCGACCAATATGAAAATAAAGACATAAGAAAAACATGGAAGCCCCATTGGCATGAAAGTACCTTAATAGAAACCCATAATTTACATCACGCATTATATGGTCTACAGAAGCAAAGGCTAAACTTACATCTGCACAATAATGCATTGCCAAAAAGATTCCTGTGGCTATTTGTACAACTAAACACACCCCCAATAAAGAACCGAAGTTCCACATATAACTAAGATTGGCGGGGGCCGGTAAATCAACAATCAATCCATTTACAATAGATAAGATGGGATTTTCTTTTCTAAATTGCATCGTGGGCCGGCTATGCCCCATGGCATAGCCCACCATTAACTGAAATATTTTTCTTAATCTAAGTTAGATTTGAGCACGACTAGTTTGAACAAAAATGTCTTGTTTCTTGGCTGTCGGGCCAACTTCTGTTCCGATTTCTTGGGTAAGTACTATTGCTCCAATCATGGCCACTAATAATATAAAACTAACTAAAATAAAGAGATAATAACAATCGGTGTACAATATTCGTCCAATTGCCTCAATATTATGATATTTTTTTAGAAACCAAGGATTGGCTAAGTCCCATGTGCCCAATAGACCTCTATAAACATAAGGGCCGCCCATAATAAGCCAACTAGAAGCAATCGCCTCAAAAAAGAGAGTTCCAACGGCCAATCCTATAGGGACATAATTTGTCATGTCTGCTTCCCCTCCTCGTCGAAAGGCTGGAGTAAAATCTGTTAAATTTAACATCATTATCACAAACAAAAATAAGATGGCTATTGCTCCCACATATATAATAATAAACATTAAAGCAATAAAATCCACCCCCAATAAAATAAAGAGGGCCGCAGAGCTTATAAAGGCCATTACTAGCCAAAAGACTGAATGAACAGGATTAAGCGCAGATATAACCATTATTCCAGAGGCAACAGTCCCAAATGATAAGGTAAAAAAATACATTGTAACCATTTGATTAAGCTCCCCCAGGTATAAACATTATAGCATTTTTTACAGGGTCAATAATTAAAGAGGGGAGGATCCCTAAAATGAAAATTAGTATAACCAAAGGAGATATGGCCATAAGCTCACGCCTATTTAGATCTCTTGTAAAAAGAAGATAGTTTGAGGCAGCCCCAAAGCTAACACGATTATATAAATAAAGAGAATAGGCAGCAGACCAAACCATTCCAGTGGCAGCTAATACCCCAATCACTATATTATATTCGAAGGCAGCCAACAATGAAAAAAATTCCGCAACAAAGTTACAACTAAGCGGAATGGCCATATTAGTTAATGTTAATACTAGAAACACACTAACAAATATAGGCATAGAAAAAGTTATTCCGCGATAATACTTTATAAGACGGGTGTGATGCCGTTCATATAAATAAGTTACAGCAATGAAGAGAGCTGAACTTACAAGACCATGTGCCAACATCATAAAGACAGCGGCCACTAACCCCTCAATTGTATGAGTAAATAAGCCTAAAGTTACAAGCCCCATGTGTGCTACCGAAGAATAAGCAATTAGTCTCTTTAAGTCAACTTGACGGCAAGTTGTTAAGCTCCCATAAATTATTGCTATTACACTTAACATTATAACAAAGGGGGCAAAATATTCAGTAGCCGCCGGTAAAATTGGCCAAGTAAATCTTAAAAACCCGTATCCCCCTAGTTTTAATAGGATTCCGGCTAGAATAACCGAACCTGAAACTGGAGCCTCCACATGAGCTTGAGGTAACCAAATATGAAATGGAACCTGAGGGATTTTAACTGCCAAACTTAAAAAAAATCCGGCAAAAATTCATTTTTGAGTGGAGATAGGTAATTCTATGTTTAAGAGGGCCTGATAATCGGTAGTACCTACGCTACTGTATAATTGAAATATTCCTAAAAGCATAAACACTGACCCAACAAAAGTGTAAAAAAAGAAATAGTAAGAGGCTCGGACTTTTTCTTCTCTCGAACCTCACACCCCAATTAAAAGAAACATGGGGATTAGTATTCCTTCAAATAATATATAAAACAATAACAGGTCCAACGCTGAAAAAACCCCCATTAGTAAAACTTCTAAAAATAAAAGGCACAATAAAAATTCTTTTAATAAAAATTTAATTGAGTTTCAACTAATTAAAATGCATATTGGGGTTAATAACGCAGTTAAGATTAAAAAAAATAAAGAAATTCCGTCAACAGCTAAAAAAAGGGGACCCCATTTAAAATTTAAGGCCGGGGGGGCTATCCACTCTGTTTGATTTATGGTTTGAAATTGGCCCTCCAAATCAAAGGCCGCTCATAAAACCAAAGTGGCAGTCAAAGTTGCTAAAGACCACTCTAAGGCGGTTCTCTTTAATTTTTCATTATTATCTCTCGGAGTTCTCATAACGTTAATTATTCCCAAAAAAAGTAAAAGGAAAATTAGAATTAAATTTTTCCCGGTCATCAATACCAAGGTCGATTATTTATTTTTATTTGTTTACGTAATACATCTTCCATAAATTCATCCTTTGGTAAACAAAATATTTTTAACTTTTTTAGAAAAAGCCACCCTTGATATCATAAGAAAAAATAAAATCAAGATAGTTAAGCTATATTTAGTGCTCTTGAAGCACCCAACTAATATATTTATCTAAAGAAACAGCTTCTATTACAATAGGCATAAATGAATGATTAGCCCCACAAATTTCGGAGCATTGGCCATAGAAAATACCAGGTCTTTTTATAAAAAACCCAGTTTGATTTAATCGACCCGGAACCGCATCCATTTTAATAGCTAGTGCTGGTACTGCAAAGGAGTGTAACACATCAGCCCCAGTAACTAAAACTCGAACATGTGTATTTATAGGAACAACAAGTCTATTATCCACCTCTAATAATCTAAAGTCACCTTTATTTAAATCAGATGTAGGAACCATGTAAGAATCAAACTCCAAAGTTTCTGTTTGGTAATCTGAATATTCGTAGGACCAATACCATTGATGGCCGATAGCCTTAATAGTTAAAGCAGGGTCCATTACTTCATCCATTAAATACAATAATTTTAAAGAAGGGAGGGCAATAAGAATTAAAATTATAGCTGGAATTATAGTCCAAATTATTTCTAATAAAGTCCCATCAACTAGATATCTATGGTAAGCTTTACCACTTAGGGCTTTTATAATCAACCATAGTACTGTTGTAATAATAATAATTAATATAAACATTACTTGATCATGAAAAAAAATTATCTCTTCCATCACCGGGTGGGCAGCATCTTGAAAACCTAGTTGCCATGGCTCCGGCAGATCATAACCAAATTGGTTAATAATTAGTCAATTATTTAATAAGTTTGTCATCACTCTAAATAGAGCAAATAAATTTATAGCTCTCCTTTCAAAGGAGGCCGGGCAAGGGAGGGTTCCCCCTCCCTCACCATGTTACGACTTGCTTTACCTCGTAGGCATTCGTAACCACCGAAGGCGTCCGAATAACCATCCTAGGTAAAGGTGACGGGCAATTTGTGCTAACACTTGTACCAATTCACCGGAACGCTCTACTTTCCGATTACTATTAAATCCAACTTCCAGTCGTTTTACAGCGACCTTCCGAACTCTTACTTTAGAGGCTTACCTTTCAAGTCTCTCATTATATAAGAAAATGTAGCGCATATAATCCCTCAACATTCGGATCATAAGACCTGACTTCCTTCGGGCAAACGCCCGGATTGGGTCCCTTCTAGCTTAACACACGGACTTACGACGGCCATGCAATACCGGTCATAGATTCAAGCTGAGGTAAGGTAACACGCGGACCATCGAATTAAACTACACGCTCCTCTAATCGAAATAGTGAACAGCCAAAGTTTTTGAATTTTAATCTTGCGATCGTACTACTCAGGCGGAAGATTTAACCTTTCGGGTCTGCTAAGCATCATCTTCAGAGTTCACAGTGTGGACTACCAGGGTATCTAATCCTGTTTGCTCCCCACACTTTCATGTTTCAGCCTATTTTGTGGTAAATAGTTTTAACCTTAGGTGTTCTATTTTCTATCCTCACATTCTACCGCTCCAGAAAAATTCCATTTACCTTCTTTGATATTTTCTTGGCCTACACATCCTTTACGCCTTTTTACTTATAAAGACCAGCCCTTAAGTCTAACCGCGTCGGCTGGCACTTAATTTGACGGGCTCAAATAAATGTGTCCTCTCTGTGTCATACTTTCGTGCATTGCACAAGATTCTCTACTGCTGCCTCTATGTGAGCCTTCCCCTTGTTTCAGTGAAAGTGTGGCTCCAACTAAGCTACCCATCTTCAGCAAGGTGGTCTTTTACACCACCTTCTACCTAATAAGACTCCGGCCCAGCACTTTGGATTCCGGATTTACTCACCTGTTTGCACGAACTATCCTTAGATCTTTCGACCATCAGATAGACATACTAGCATGTATTAAAAGGGCCACTTGCCTTCTACATTCCCCAAAATCAAAGGACCCTTTTTACTTATTTTCTAATATTAAGTGCCAATTTCAGACGACGTTTTCTAGAATAACCCTACTGTGGCCCAATGAGCCAACTGCAATAACAGATTGGGGGAGATTATCATAAACCCCATTAAATAAAAACTAGCCCCAATCAATAAAGATTTTCTAAAATTTAGCCTTGGTTTCTCTCTAAGGGTTTTTAAACCTACTAAGAAAAAAGAGTCAGCTTGGAAATATATAATTTTAACTATTCTAACATAATATACTCCAGCTACGACTGAGCAAATCACAGCTAAAATTGAAACTAAATAATATTGATAGGTGATACCAGATAATAGAATTCACCATTTACTAAAAAAACCAATTAAAGGAGGGACCCCGGCAATAGAAAGAAAAGTTAGCGCTAATGTTATAGCTAAAGTCGGTTCTTTTCTTGAAAGCCCACTGAACTCCACAATTAGATTTTTTAAGCCCCCTAAGGCTAAAACCAAAGCAAAAGCACAAACAGACATTATAACATATAAAATCATATATATTAAACTAGCTTGAACGCTCTCAAAGGTTCCAATCTCTATTCCCCAAAGAACAAAACCCATATGTGCAATTCCACTGTAAGCTAACAGTCGTTTAATTTTAGTTTGATTTAAAGCACCAATTGCGCCCACAACCATTGAGAATATTGTTGCAATTAATAGAACATTGGCTACCGGCCCAATTGAGACTAAAATAGAAAATACTCCGATTTTAGGGACTGTGGCCAATAAAGCAGTGGTTGTTGTAGGAGCCCCATCGTAAACATCTGGCGCCCACATATGAAAAGGGGCCGCGGATAGCTTAAATAATAGTGCCCCTGTAATTAAGAGGCTTCCTATAGGAGTAATCACGCCAGAGGGGTCAAGAACTGAGCCTCTTCCTTGATAAAGAACAAGATCAATACATGGGATACTTGTTCCTCCCGTTAATCCGCACAAGAGAGCACACCCAAATAAAAATAGACCTGAAGCAAGCGCACCAAGGACAAAATATTTTAACCCAGCTTCAGCACTATATCCAGACCCTCTTTTTTGAGCTACTAATATAAAAAGGGAGAGAGTTGGTAATTCAATAGCCAAATAAACTGACAACCAGTTACTTGCAGAAACCAAAAGAATACTCCCCAAAGCTACCATTAAAACTAAAACTGGAGTTGACTCTCCCCCTGTAGAAGGAGGGGCCATTAATAAAATAGCCAAACTTCCTATAAGAATCACCATTTTAGTAGTAACAACTCAACTATTAATAGTTAAAAACCCATTTTGCCAAGGGAGAAAAAAATCAATACTGGCCCAACAACTTATAAATAACAATACTAAAAGGGATAATTTTAAAGTAGGATTCTTTACGCTATAAATAATTAAAATTAAAATAATTAGACTCAAAAAAAGAGCTTCATTCATCGACCTTTAACTTCAAGATTACCCACCCCTTTATTAGTGTGACCTAAAGGCATACAACTTCATTTTAATATATAAAATTCGATATTCTCTATTATTTAAAGAACAGGAGGGGCGGGACTTGAACCCGCACTTTTAGCTTTGAAGGCTAACGGTCTTCCTTAACCTAACCTCCTATCCATTAAACGATATTATTCGGTGAATTGCTTAGGACAGTAAAATCTTTATTTTCATTTTATTGGAAAACCATAAGAGCACAAATAGCTATAAGAATCATCAAAGCATAGTTATAAACTAGACCAGATTGTAAATTACTTATTTCTTGTGTGAGTCGGATCATAAATTGAGAAATTCCTTTGGGGCCTATGAGCTCCAATACTCCTTTATCTAGGACTCGGAATGTAATTAAATGACCTAATCTCCACACATTCTGAACCAAAAAATGATTTATAATATAGTTAAACTGCCAAGCAGAATACAAAAAGGTGTAACCAGCAAGGCCAACTGGCGAAGTTGGTGTATTAAAGATTCGTGAAGAATAATGATAAAGAATTACCGCCGTTCCAGCCCCAAAAAGGCTAAAGATTACAGGCATTAACTTAATAGAGGTGGGGATAATAGGAGAAAGAGTAATTTGAAATGACCAAATAATTTCTTTGGTTAGATAACCTACAAAAATACTCCCCAAGGCCAAAACAATTAGAGGTAAAGTTAAATTCCAAGAGCCCTCATGAGCATGTGAAAAAACCTCTTTTTTAGCGTTAGTGTTTGCTATAAAAGTAAGGTACACTAATCGAAGAGAATAAGCGGCCGTTAACAGAGCTGCAAAAACACCCAACCAATGAGCAAAGGCTAAATAATATCGATCATAAGCTAATTCCAAAATTAAATCTTTAGAATAGAACCCTGTCAAATAAGGAAAGCCCATCAAAGATAGAGAACCAATGACTATCATAGTATAAGTAAAGGGAATTGATTTTATAAGACCTCCCATTTTCCTCATATCTTGTTCATCAGCTAAAGCATGAATAACAGACCCAGCGCTTAAGAATAATAGAGCTTTAAAAAAAGCATGATTCATTAAATGGAATAGACTTATAGAATATTGAGAAAGACCACAAGCCATTACCATATACCCCAATTGACTACAAGTTGAATAGGCTATAACTTTTTTTAAATCATTTTGTACTAGACCAACTGTAGCGGCCATAAATGCCGTAAGAGATCCAACAATAGTTACAACCATTAAAGCCGTCGGGGCTTGTTCTAATAGAGGGGAAGATCTAATTAATAAAAAAACGCCTGCTGTAACCATAGTTGCAGCATGAATTAAGGCAGATACCGGAGTTGGTATAAAATAATTGTTACACCACCATTAATGGTGGAGCCGCTACTTTCATAGCGGATAGGACTTTTTCTTCCACTTTATAACTTGCTCACCCAAAGAGACCAATGAGGGGCTATTCTCATTCTAAGCCACCTTTTAACCATTCATAGACCAAACCTAAAGTAAGAATGGCTAAGAATACGACCATGGTCCAATAACCAAAAGGAGAAATTTGATTGTATACGACACACCAAGGAAAAAGAAAAGAAATTTCTAAATCAAAAATAAGAAAAAGAATACCAATTAAGAAAAATCGAATAGAAAAGGGTCGTCCTGGAGTACCAAAAGGATCAAATCCACACTCATAAGCTGACACTTTCTCTCGATCTGGTTGTTTCTCCCCTAAAATATAAGAGGCGCCAGAGATAATCGCGGAAAGAACTACGCTGAAAATTAATAAAATCAAAATACCATAAAACTCAGTATACATCCACAATTAACTGGGGGGTAATCCATCTAACCCAAATAAAAGACTGGCTACTAAAACTACAAAAGCCAAGCTCAAGGGTAGGTAAGATTTCCATAATAAAGCCATTAATTGATCATATCGCATTCTAGGAAAAGAAGCTCTTACCCAAATAAAAAGTAAAATTATAAAAGAGGTTTTAAAACCAAACCAAGCTGGCCCACCTTTTAAAAATACAATAGGAGAGAGCCATCCTCCCAAAAATAAAATTGTAGTTAAACAACTCATCAATATTATATGAGCATATTCCGCCAAAAAAAATAGAGCAAAAGACATAGAAGCATATTCTACATTATAACCTGACACTAACTCAGACTCACCCTCTGTTAAATCAAAAGGTGCTCGATTAGTTTCAGCTAACGCCGAAGCAAAAAACATCATAGCCGCGGGGAATAGGGGGAAAAAATACCAAATCCCACTACTTTGAGCTAAAACTATTTCAGTAATATTTAAAGAACCTACACAAAGAATGACCGTGATTATAATTAACCCGATCGAAACTTCATAACTAATCATCTGAGCCGCCGCTCTAATAGCTCCTAAGAAAGCATACTTAGACTGACTCGCCCAACCGGACATTAAAATAGCATAAACACTAATAGAAGACACGGCCAAGGTAAATAAAATTCCTACTTTTAAATCACTTATTACAACTCCTTTATCATAGGGAATTATTCCCCAAGCAATTAAAGCTAAAGTAAATGAAAGGACCGGAGCTGCCACATAAATAAACAAATTAGCATAGTGAGGAATCACTAACTCTTTAGTAAATAGTTTTAAACCATCAGCAAGAGGTTGTAATAGTCCATAAACACCTACTACATTAGGCCCTTTCCTAGCTTGCATATAACCTAAAACCTTCCGTTCAGCTAAAGTTAAATAAGCCACTGCTACAAGTAACGGGATAACTATTATTAAAATTTTTAAAATTATATGGATTGTTTCAATAATCATCAAGAAAACCAATTTTCTCATGAGATCCGAAGTGGATTCACATAAAGTCTCTGAGGTACCAACAGCGAAGGGGGATAAAAACCCGACCACCTATAGACCAATCTATTAGTGGTCTTTCTAACTTCCAGCTTTGTTACCGGCTGATTAACCCTCAAGGTCTTTCCAGCATATAGTGTATTTATAATCTAGGCTAATTTCTTAGACAAGACGGCCCAACGCCAACCTTCCATTGCATCCGGCAACCAAGTGTGTAAACCTAATTGTGCAGACTTACCGACTGCTCCAATAAATAAAAATAAACAAATTAAAGTAGTATTATCAGAGGGGGCTAGTGCCACTATATTAAATAAAGAAGCAAAGTCTAAGCACCCATATTGATCCCAAATTGCCAACATAGCTAAAACAAATCCAATATCACCCACTCGATTAACTAACATGGCTTTTATTGCAGCCTTATTGGCCTCAATTCTAGTCAACCAAAAATTTATTAACAAATAAGAACATAACCCAACGCCTTCTCAGCCAATAAAAAGTTGTGGATAATTATCACTAGTTACTAATAATATCATAAAAAAAGTAAATAATGATAAATAGGACATAAACCGAGGTACGTGAGGATCTCCGTCCATGTAGGCTGTAGAAAAAATATGAACGAGAGTAGAAACACTAGTAACCACAATTAACATAACGGCGGTAAGAGAATCAAATTGTAAGCCAAAATAAGCAGTGACTAAATCTGAGTCCAACCATCGCCATAATTTTATATATGTGGTGGAAAAATTTAATGTAGTCTCATAAAAAATTAAAAGGGACCATGATAAACTTATAATTAAACAACTTGAAGTAAAAATTCCAGCACCCTTTTCACCTATTTTTCTACCAAACAAACCTGAAACTAAGGCCCCCAAGAGGGGGACAGTTAAAACTAAGATATACATGACCACTCCTCAGAGAAACTTAGTGTAAAACGATGGTATCAGCTAAATAAATAGTAGTTAATAAAGAAAATACGTAGGCTTGAATAATTGCTACCGCAGCTTCTAGTAAACTTATAAAAACCATAATCAAAATAGGAAAGATATTAAGTACGCCTGCCGTAGTTAACATATTAAAGCCAAAACCAGCTAAAATAGCAAATAATAAATGACCAGCAGATAAATTTGCGGCGAGACGGACTCCTAGAGAGATAGCTCTAGAAATATAACTAACTGTTTCAATTAATACTAAAAGAGGGGCTAAAGCTAAAGGAGCTCCAGCTGGCATTAAAATGCTTAAAAAGTTCCATTTAAATTTCCAAAGCCCACCTAAGGTAACACCGATTACAATTGAAAATGATAAGCCTAACGTAACAACTACATGAACTGTTACTGTAAAGACATAAGGGAATAACCCTAAAATATTTAAAAATGCTATAAAAATAAAAAGAGTAAAAACAAAAGGAAAGTATTGAGTTCCCGCATTATCTTTTACTAACCCATGAAAATGGTCGTAAAGCGTTTCCATAACGGCCTGCCATCGGTTAGGAATTAATCGGTTTCCCTTTAATAATATTAGAGCTACAGCCACAGCAAACATCATCATCATAGATGAGTTAGTGATGGCGATCAAGTCCACTACTTTAAATTGATCAAAATAAGCCGCGCCCATCTTAGTTATGGCCCCAAAAGGGCTAAAACGTTAGATTTTATCCCAGCTCCATAACGAAGCGGGTCCTTTGTTTAAATCAGATGTCTTAGGGGCTCCAGTCCAACCTGCCCCGATGGATCTTCTGATTAAAAAATTAGTTTTAACAGCCGGTAAGACTGAAACGACCATAAAGGAAAATAATAAAAATAAAGCAATTAAAGTCCATCTATATTGAGTTAAATAAGTAGCAGTTTCCAATTGAGGCATCCTTATTCTTTAATTTTTTCAACTTAACCTCTTAGTCAATTAAGAGATTTGATAGCGATGGTACCCTTTATTCGATAGTAAGCCACCATAATAGCCAATCCAATAGAAGACTCTGCCGCGGCCACCGTTAATACCATAATTGTAAAAACTTGCTCGATTAAAGCGTCCGTTATAATAGAATTTATTAAAAACAAAAAAGAAGCAGCTAATAAAATTAATTCTATTGACATTAACATAATTATAAGATGCCCTCTATTCAGCACAATACCTAACACTCCTAATAATAACAATAAAATAGCTACAATCATATACTTGTAATACATTTTATTCTAGGTTTTCAGCTTTAGTAACTTTTCCCCTCGCGAATCTTCTTCAGGAGGTGCCCAAGATAATTTGGGCACATCCTAATTGAAAAAGACATATTGCTATTACCTTAATAAAAAGAATAATTAAACCTCTGATGAACAGAATTCAATTAAAGTCTGAGCAAATACCTGCAATGTTATAATTAGAATGATACATAAATTATAAATTTATTAATCAATTTATTTATCTTTGTTAAAAAAGCCGCTGCCCCCCCCTAGGGGGAGGAATAATATACAAAAGGTAATTCATTATAAGTATGAGACATAGGAGGGGATGGTTGGACCCACTCTAAAGAAGGCCAACTAGCTCCAGTGTTCTCTACCCAACCAATAAATTTTACCTCTCGAACATAAGCATCATATACTATAAAAACAAACCAAATGACACCCACAATTGAAATTGTTGATCCTAAAGAGCTAACTAAATTCCAACCAGCGAAACCATCCGCAAAGTCAGAGTATCGTCTTGGGAATCCAGCTAAACCTAAGAAATGTTGAGGGAAAAATGTTAGATTAACCCCAATAAACATTATCCAAAAGTGAATTTTTCCATAAAGCTCATTGTAGCAATAACCAGTGATTTTCCCAAACCAAAAATAGAACCCAGCAAAGATAGCAAAGACAGCTCCCATTGATAGGACATAATGGAAATGGGCGACTACATAATAAGTGTCATGTAATACAACATCTAAGGAACTATTAGCTAAGATAACCCCGGTTAAACCTCCTATTGTAAAAAGGAAAATAAACCCGATGGCCCAAAGCATAGGTGTGTCTAATCTAATGGCTCCACCATAAATAGTGGCCAACCAACTAAACACTTTAATTCCAGTTGGAACAGCAATAATCATAGTGGCAGCAGTGAAGTAGGCTCTTGTGTCAACATCCATTCCACTAATATGTTTGAAAACACTCTATATCTTAAAGTGTTTCCCGACCAAAGCTTTCACCATGGTTCGGACTGTACCTTAATCCTAATTTATAATTAGTTAATTCTAATACTTTACACCATTTCAAAAAATCAACTCTTTTCTTAGTTCGTAAAAGATATTTTTTTAAAAGGCGCACGATTCGAATTAAATCTCCTTTTTCTCGTATCTCTCATTTAAAAGTACCTTCTTTTTCATTTTTTCTTATTTTTCCTCCTAATTTTTCAAAAAATGGTCTCAAAACCACCTCCTCACTTTGTGATATGATTAAAGAAAAATTAACGTTCTTCTTTTTAAAAACATTAGGCTTATGTTTTAAAGAAACAACAAAGACACCTTCTCCATCTATTAACCCTGCAAATCGAGCACCATCGCTCGAGCAATTAAGTGGAAGAATATCCATTAAAAGTTTCTTATTTGCAACATAATATTTTACAGTTGTCAAAAGTTTTAGATGACCATGTCCTAATAAACCTTTTATATAATAAAGAACTTGAGTGTCTTTAAGGGGACGAGAAAAAGAAAGAGAAAACCCTTCTGTATAATGAGATTTTCGAGCTATGCTTAAGCAACCTTGAGATTCAACTAACCCAATTAATCATTGTCAGGATTTCCCGCGTGCAGTCTCTGAGGATTTTAAAACTTGAGTAATTGTTGTAAACATTTATTTCCAGTTTTATTTTCCGGCTGGGAAACCTCAAAAAAATAAGATTTTAGCTACCTTAACTTTAGATGAGCACTTATTTTTTAAAAAAGGTCTTTCCAGCATATAGCGAGATATAAACGAAGACATTACTGTCTCCGACGGCTGGCGTCTACCGTAAACATGTGATGAGCCCACACAATAAAACCTAATATTCCAATAGATAACATGGCATATACCATACCCAAATATCCAAAAATTTGATTCTTAGCAGAGAAAGTTGGAACAATTTGAGAAATAATACCAAACCCTGGGAGAATTAAAATATAAACTTCCGGATGTCCAAAAAACCAAAATAAATGTTGGAATAAAATAGGGTCTCCACCCCCGGCCGGATCAAAGAAAGTTGTATTTAAATTCCTATCTGTTAAAAGCATGGTGATAGCTCCCGCTAAAACAGGTAAAGAAAGCAATAATAAAAAGGCAGTAATTAAAATAGACCACACAAATAAGGGGAGTTTGTCCATTGTCATTCCTGGTGCTCTCATATTAAATATGGTCGTTATAAAATTCATTGCCCCTAAAATAGAAGAGGCACCCGCTAGATGAAGGCTAAAGATGGCCATATCAACCGCCCCTCCCGAGTGTGTTTGAATAGCGGATAGAGGAGGATAGACTGTCCATCCAGTTCCCACTCCTTGCTCAACAAAGGCAGAGCCTAATAATAATATAAGCGCAGGGGGAAGTAACCAAAAACTAATGTTATTTAATCGAGGGAAAGCCATATCGGGAGCACCAATATATAAAGGTACTAACCAATTACCAAACCCTCCAATCATAACGGGCATTACTAAAAAGAAAATCATAATAAAAGCATGCGCTGTTACTATGACATTATAAAGATGGTCGTCCCCTAACATAGTTCCAGGGGCAGATAATTCCAATCTTATTAACATACTTAAAGCTGTGCCTATCATACCAGATCCTATTCCAAAGACTAGATATAATGTTCCGATATCTTTATGATTAGTAGAAAATACTCAACGAGTTAAAAATTTATTATCCATCCTTTAAGGATAAACCTAAAATCAAGTGTTTATATAATTATTACACTTGTCAAGGCCATAAAAAATAAAAATTATAAAAAAATTATAGCGAGGTTTTTTAACTTCCCCACCAATAGATACAAATATATAAAAATAGCCACACCACGTCTACGAAATGCCAATACCAACTTGCAGCTTCAAAACCGAGATGATGATGACGAGTAAACTGATGATAGACTAACCTGGCTAAACAAACAGCTAGAAACGTTGTTCCTATAATGACATGAATACCATGGAAGCCAGTGGCTACGAAGAAAGTAGAGCCATAAACTGAGTCTGAAATAGCAAAGGGGGCCTCATAATACTCCATTGCTTGTAAGGCTGAAAAAATAAGACCTAAAACAACAGTAGTAGTAAGACCATTAATAGCTTCAGTTTTTTTTCCGCTAATTAAAGCATGGTGGGCCCAAGTAACGGTTGCCCCCGAACTTAATAAGACGGCTGTGTTTAAAAGAGGCACTGAAAAAGGATTTAATGGATTAATCCCTTGAGGTGGCCAAACAGCACCTAACTCTATATTTGGAGCAATACTACTATGAAAAAAAGCCCAGAAGAAAGAAAAGAAAAACAAGACTTCAGAAAGGATAAATAGGAGCATTCCATATTTTAAACCTTGTTTTACAATTATGGTATGAAGACCTTGGAAAGTAGCTTCTCTTATTACATCTCTCCACCAAACTATCATAGTGAAACCAAGGGTAATTGCCCCCATCAATAAAACTCAAGTTTGACTATAATGAAAATATACGACACTTCCTACAGTTATAAAAAGAGCTCCGCAAGCTCCTACGTAGGGCCAAGGGCTGGGGTCTACTAAATGATAGGGATGATAAACAGTAGATTTCATTTACTTACTTTTTAACTAATTCTATATCTCTTATATTCTAACCAGGGGGCCCCCTAAACGGGGCTCCTGTATAATTATAGTTTTTTTTCACATCAAACAGTTCGATATAATTTTCACACTTAAGAGGCAATCAGTGATTAATTATAACCTCCAATTAGGAGACTAATGAATCGATCGTAACTTGTAAAAATAAGAGGATCGCTAATTCTTCGGTCCTTTCGTACTAGAAGATAATTATACCGATGTTTCTTCATATTGTAGATAGAAACCAAACTGTGTTGCCACGTTTTTAACTCAAATCATGTACGGCTTTAATGGACGAACAGACCAACCCTTGGGGGCGGCTGCACCCCAGGGTGCCGCAATTCAACATCGAGGTCGCAAACATCGTCGTCGATAAAGCTCTCTAACGATATAACGCTGTTATCCCCATGGTAGCTTTTATTCGTTGATCGTCAACTTTTCCACTCAAAGATGACGGGTCATTATAACCCACTGAGAAATTTCCAGTGTCTGCTCGGGATGTCCCCCTTGCAGTCAGGCCACAAGCTATTAACTACGGACCTTAAGTTCACCTTCGTTACTTTTTAAAAGGCGGTCGCCCCAACCAAACTATCCAACTTGCATTCTCCCTACAAGGTTAGCTCTCTTAAAATAAAAGAGTGGTGTTTCATTAACCAAAAACGGATCCCACATTATCTAAACTTTTTATTTAAGTCATTTCGAGCCATACAAGTCTTTAGTAAAGCTCAATGGGGTCTTTTCGTCTTACAATATGGACGTAGCATCTTCACTACGAATTCAATTTCATGGAGAGTCCTCTTAAGACAGTGGGGCCTTCGTGATGCCATTCATACCGGCCAACAATTAATTGGCTATTGATTACGCTACATTATCACGGTCAGTGTTACCGCGGCCATTCAATTGCCCTTATGAAGTTGACGTTAGCCAACCTTTTCAGATACAACCATCGGGCAGGCTTCACCCTCCATACTTCAGCATTTAGCTTTGGCAGAGAGCTATGTTTTTGGTAAACAGTCGAGGCCCAAATTTTGCCGAGTTCCTTAAGAGAAGTTTTCTCCTCACTTCACCCCACTTGCGTTAGACTAGTACAGTAATAATTTATAAATTTTTCCTGGCACTTCGTGCACTTTTTATAAGACCTATTGACGTAACCAAAAGGTTACCATCTTAAGGGCTGTTTGGCCCAATTAATAATCGAAGCCTTGGGGGAGTGATCCAATGATTTTTTACTCATGTTCGCATTATCACTTCTGATAGTTGGGCTTTCGCCGAACCAATATTACAGTCCGTTCTGCTACCGAATGAAGAAAATTCTTCATCCTCAGAGTTTCAGCTCAATTTTAGCCACCATAATTTTAGAGATAGAAGAATTTCTTGAGTGAACTTTTACGTCATCTTTCAAAGATGGCTGGCTCCAAGCCTACTTCCTCATTGTCTAAATTCCACATCCCTTTAACACTTAATATGGGCTTTGATTTGTGGCTTTAACTTCTAATTAGGGCTTTCCCCTTTTGACAATTGGCCTTATCGCCCAC
>Ga0102960_1000331_pt1 | contig 17710 bp, 16 predicted proteins | sample SalPon2_B_H2O_MG_2_FD_84521 | JGI IMG/M metagenome (GOLD analysis project Ga0102960, IMG submission 84521) | Salt pond water microbial communities from South San Francisco under conditions of wetland restoration - Salt Pond MetaG SF2_B_H2O_MG | ecosystem: Environmental > Aquatic > Non-marine...
ATACCTAAAGGAACTTATATTCCCAATTGGTTCAATCCATCTCACGAGGGAAAACGATCTTCGCGCAGTGGATCAATTATTGCTATTGGCAGGCTAGAAAAAGTAAAAGGCTTTGATCAGCTAATTAAAAGTTGGGTCAATATTAAAGAAAATTTAGAAATTATCGGCTCTGGTCCAGAGGAACAGAAACTTACTCAACTTATCCATGACTTGAATCTTGCAGACCGGATAAAAATCGTAACAAATTGTGATTACAACTCCATTGAAGGTAAATATAAAACTGCCAGTGGGTTGATTGTATCTAGCCATAGAGAGGGAGGCCCCAGGGTTTTGTTGGAAGCTATTAATCATGAAATCCCAGTTCTTGGATCAAGAGTAGGAATAATTCCTGATTTAATTCCTGCAGAATGCTTGTCAGAACCTGGTAATCAAGAGAGTTTACAAGCTCTGCTTGAAGAAATGATGCCTTTGTTACCTCAATTAAATATGGAAGGTATAAAAGCAGCCTTGGTTGAAAATTATTCACTAACAAGTGCTGCGAAGAAAACAGAAGAAATTTATAAAGCTTTGCTTAAAGCTAATTCATAAACCTTAATCGTTGCGCTTACCAAAGACTCTTTTGTAAATTTTTCAGGTATAGATGCGGGGGGCGAAGTCAGCAAGACTTTATCAATTTGTTTAGCAAGCATTTCAACATTTCCGTATTCTACTAAGCCCATAGGATTAATAGAGTCGATAGACTCTTTGACGCCACCTCTGTCCCAACCCATGACATGGCTACCGCAAGCAGCAGCTTCAATAATTGTCCTGCCAAATGGTTCAGGCTTGGATGATAAATTCATAACGATGTCTGAAATTTTATAAACCTCAGCTATATCAGATCTAGCGCCACAAAAAGATAGATGATCTGAAAGATTTTTTTGTTTAATCAATTTGCTTAATGAATTGAAATAGCTTCTTTTATTTGCAGCAACAGGACCAGGGATAATGCCATGAAACCTTGATGTGTCTAGATAAGAAAAAAGATCTATGAAAGACTCAATCCCTTTCCAACTAGTTATCCTACCTGGTAAATTTAAGATAAGTTTATTTTTAGTTTGAGGAAATTCTTTAAACCATGCTTTTTTCCATTCCTCGCTTAATGTTGATGAATTAAACTCCTCAAGATCACACCCTCGATATATCAAATGTATATTAGATTTTTCTACTTGGTAGTTTTTATTAATATAATCATGAACGGTTTGGGAAATAGCGATGATTTCATCTGCGTAGGACATGGACTTACTGTAAAAAGGTTTGCTGTAGAGACCATGAAATGTTGATATCACAATTGGTTTCTTGCCTCGAAAATTCTTTAAGGCAAAATAATTAATCCATGCTGGAAACCTTGATCGGACGTGAACAATATCAGGCTGGAACTCAGAGTATATTTTTTTTAAATTACTGATTTGCGCTATAGCCTTTATATTTTTTTTCGCTATTGGAAGCTGAAAATGCTTAGCACCATGATCATCCAATAAATCTGCTAGCTGTCCACCCGCAGAAATCACTGCTGAATCATGGCCAAGCTTAATAAGATGATCAGATAGGTCTACTGTGCCTCTTTCAACTCCACCAACTTTAAGTTCAGGAAGTAGTTGAATAATTTTCATAAATTATTCGTAACGCAGGGCAACAGCTGGCTCAAGTTGTGCAGCTTTCTTCGCAGGCCAAATACCAAAAAACAAACCGACGCATGCTGAAAATAGTACTGAGCCCAAAATAGCAGAAAAAGGTATTGTAAATACCCAGTCCTGAAAAATTGTTACTAAAAAATATAAGCTAGAACCAAAAATGACTCCAATGATTCCACCGATAATACACAAAGTAACCGCCTCAATTATAAATTGAAGAAGAATTGCCTGCTGGGTAGCGCCCAATGCTTTTCTTAAGCCTATTTCTCTTGTTCTCTCTGTCACTGAAACCAGCATGATATTCATCACCCCAATCCCACCAACCATTAGGCTGATCCCTGCAATACCAATAAGAAGCGCAGAAAAGATTGCGGTTGCTTGTTTTTGTAAATCAGTAAATTGAGCCCAATCATTTATCCTAAAATTATTTTCTTCTCCTGGGCCTATGTCGTGCTCTCTTCTTAAAACCCTTTCGATTGAGATCATCGCCTCTTCAGGACTATAAGTATTGGGAACCTCAACTCGAATTGCATCAACTCTATCTCTTCCAAAGACTCTATCGGATGCTGTAAGCAAAGGAATATAGATTTGCTCATCTGGATTAGACCAGCCCGATGATCCCTCGGATTTAACTACACCAATCACCTTAAAGGTAACCCCCCCAAGCTCAATATCTTTTCCAATCAATGCCTTTGAAGATGTTTTAAGCTCAGTGCCAACGCTTGAACCTAAAACAGCATGTCGCTTTCTTGCAAGATCATCTCTTTCGCCAAAAAATTTGCCTTCATCGATTTCATAACCCTGAATCTCTAAATAATCATTTCTAGCACCTATTACTTGAACGCTAATGCTTTCATTCTGAAATTTCAGAGGCTTGCTTCCACGAATCTCTGGAGCGATTCTCCAATCAATTTCTTTGTCTTTCATCAAAGCATCTGCATCTGAGATCGAAAGTGGCGCAGTGCTAATTTTTTGGGTCCCTCTTCCTCTGGATGGATACACCACTAGGGTTCTGGCAGATGAGTTCGTTATTGAATCATCTATTGCACGTTGAGCGCTAGAGCCAATTCCTACCATGGCTATTACAGAGGCAGTCCCAATTACAATTGCAATAGTAGTTAAGAGAGATCTAAGCAAATTAGCTTTGATTGAGTCAAGTGCGGTAGTGATTGATTCTTGAATGACCATAATTTAACCAAATCTACTTTTAAGGCGCTCAGAAAATCTTTGCTGATATTTTATAAGCCCCTCACTTGGAAGAACATAAACAATCTCTTTACTATTGATGCCCTGTTTTACCTCAACATAATTTAAATCAGTTTTACCAGTTTTAACCCAAGTTGGCTTTGCACCCTTCTTTGTTTTTTTGAGGACTATGTATGAATTAAAATTTTCACCCTCAACTTTACTTGTTAAAAAATTATTTAACTCTAACTCGCTGATTCCCAACAATGAGGCAACAGACCTAATATCTTTTCTAGTCCTCAATGATCCAGCTGGAAGTGCCAATGCGACTTCTTCGTTTAAAATTTCAATCTCCACATCGGTATTCATTCCAATAAGCAATAAATTATCTTTGTTCTCGATATCAATCAAAACAGGAAAAGTAGTCACGTTCTGATCAACTTTTGACATTGGCTCAATCTTTGAAACGATCCCAACAAATTTCTTATCTCTGTATGCTGAAACTTTAAGAGTAACCTCTTGACCAATGGTGATCTTACCTATGTCAATTTCATCTATAAGCGCTCTCACTCGAACCTTATTCAGATCTGCCATTTCCATTAATAAAGTTCCTCCACCCACAGCAGATGTTGGTGAAGTTATAACTTGGCCAACTTCAGCCGGTCTGCTTATCACTGTTCCAGCAATAGGCGATCTCACACTTGTATCATCAAGAGCAATACGAGCATTTTCTAAAAATACCTCAGCCCTTACAAGCTGTGCTCTTGCTGAAGAAAATGACTCCTGAGCATCTTCAAAAGACTTATCTGAAATATTTCCTTCATCATGCAATCTTTTAGAGCGTTCAAATTGATTTTGCGCATTGCTCAAGCGAACTTTTGCAACCTCAAGATCTGCATTGGCCTGGGCAAGAGTATTAGTTGGTGTTCTTTGGTCTATTCTTGCTAGTACGACCCCTGCATCAACGAAATCTCCAATTTCTGCTCCCAAATAAAGGATTTGTCCAGATGCTTTTGATTTAATTTCAATAGATGATATGGCCTCCACGGTCCCAGAAGCCTCTACAGTAAGTTCAAGTTGTTGAGAGGTTGCTTCTTTTAAAGCATAGAATTTAAATTCCTCTTCCTCTTTACCCCCCCCACAGCTTGCTATCAATATTAGTGATAGAGGTAAATAAAATGTTTTAAATATTAAGCGGTTCATAATTATTCCTTTCTAGTATCTGATTCTATCAAACCATCCTTGATAAATATTGTTCTTTGAGCTTCGGCAGCAATCTCATTCTCGTGAGTTATTAAAATGATAGTTTGGCCCTCCTTGTGAAGGCTATGAAAAAGTTGCATTACATCATGCCCAGTTTGACTATCCAGATTTCCTGTGGGCTCATCAGCAAATAAAATAGATGGGTTGTTAACTAATGCCCTCGCTATAGCTACTCTTTGCTGCTGACCACCCGAGAGCTCTGATGGCTGATGATCCATTCTAGACTCTAGCCCAACCTGAGAAAGCGCTTCCGTTGCTCTGTCTATCTGATCTAATTTATCAATTCCTGCATATTTTAATGGCAGCATTACATTATCAAGAGCACTATTGCGGGCCAATAAATGAAAATTTTGAAATACAAAACCTATTTCTTTATTTCTGATGCCTGCAAGCTCATCTCCCTCTAGAGTGCTGACTTCTTTTTGATTTAAAAAATACGTTCCACTTGTGGGGCTATCAAGACAACCAATAATATTCATCAAGGTTGATTTTCCAGATCCCGAAGGGCCCATAATTGCAATAAATTCACCTTGTTTTATATCAAAGCTTAGCCCTCTCAAAGCCTTTACTGTTTGGGTTCCTAGGGAGTAGTGTTTAGTGATGTCCTTAACTTCTATAATGTTCATATTTTTTTACACAAAAATACAGGTATGTCCCTTGATGTATTATTCTGATAAGTGTCATAGTCTGGATAAAAACTGCAGATTAAAGGCCATAGCTCATCTTTTTTGTCTTTAGACACCTCTTCTGCTAGATAGTTCCCCTTGTCATGTATTGTTGATATCTTCACCTCAGGATGAGCCTTTACATTGTAGTACCAATTTGGGTTTTTTGGCATTCCTCCCAAGGAAGCTACCAGTATAGGCATGCCTTCTTGGTGAACATAAATTAAAGGTATGTTTCTAACTTTGTTTGACTTGGCGCCTCTAGTCTCCACTACCATAATAGGAAAACCGCCAGGCCATTTATTCCATAGCTTTCCATTGCTTAATAAAAATATACTCGCCTGAAATTTAGCAAAATATTTGATAATTCGCTTAGCAGTTTTTGCTTGCTGAAGGGTATATTTTTCAGATGTCATTATGCGTACAAATTCGGCTACTCGAAAGCCGCAATATTGGTTTGTAGATTTCCAAGTATTAAAGCATGAATATCATGAGTGCCCTCATAAGTATTTACTGCCTCTAGATTCATCGAGTGTCTTACAACATGATATTCATCAATCACCCCGTTCCCACCATGCATATCTCTAGCCATTCTGGCAATGTCTAAAGCTTTGCCGCAATTGTTTCGCTTAATAAGCGAAATCATTTCAGGAATCATCTGCTCATCGTCAATCAATCTCCCCACACGCAAGGCTGCTTGCAACCCTAATGTTATTTCAGTTTGCATATCTGCTAATTTTTTTTGAACTAACTGTTTTGCAGCAAGCGGTGTACCAAACTGAGTTCTGTCTAGCGTATATTGACGAGCAGCATGCCAGCAAAATTCAGCCGCGCCCATGACGCCCCATGCAATTCCATACCTAGCCATGTTTAGACAAGAAAAAGGGCCTCTAAAGCTTTGAGCTAGAGGTAAAACATGGTCATCCGGAATAAATACATCCGACATAAAAATTTGACCAGTGATTGATGCCCTTAATGCAAACTTACCCTGAAGCACCTTAGTATCCAAACCTTTAAAATCTTTTCTCGCTATAAATCCTCTTAAAACTCCTTGCTCGTCTTTTGCCCATATAATAAATACATCAGCCACTGGAGCATTTGTTATCCAAGTTTTAGAACCATTAAGTTTATAGCCTCCGTCTACTTTTTTTGCATTTGAGGTCATGCTACCTGGATCAGATCCAGCATCAGGTTCAGTCAAACCAAAACAACCTATTAAATTTCCAGCCGCCATCTGAGGCAATAAATCTTCTTTCTGAGCCTCTGATCCAAACTGATATATAGCATACATAGCCAAGGATGATTGAACACTAAATGCTGACCTATAACTTGAATCTATCCTTTCAATTTCTCGGGTGATTAAGCCATATGAGACGTAACCAACACCTGCGCATCCATATCCTTTAATCGAAGCTCCCAAAATACCAAGCTCTCCCATTTCCTTATAAATTTCAGGATGAAATTTTTCATTTCTATTGGCATCTAAAATCCGGGGCATCAAGGATTTATTACAATAATCGCGCACATTGTCACGAATCATCCTCTCTTCTTCAGTTAACTGACCATCAAGCCTTAATATATCTTCCCAGTTATTATCCATAATTTTTACAAAAAAAAGCCTCGGTAAATGCCGAGGCTCTCATTATATTCTAATATTAGAATTTGTAGTGGATATCCATACCAATTGTTCTTGGGGCATTAAAGTAACTCAAAGTTAATTGCCCAAATCCTGGTCCAAATGGAATAGCGCTCATTCTATGATAATCATTATTTAGATTTTTAATCCAAAAATTAAGCTGCATATTTTCCATTGGTTCAGTTAATAGCCTAAAATCAGTGGTGCCTCTAGAAGCTAGATTGGTTAATGCAGCTCTAGGATCTTTTGAGTTATAAGGAAAAGTTGGATGCTCTCCGATTCTGCTGTGATCTAGGCGCATGCGATAATTACCATAATCTTTTTCTAAAGATACATATAGAGTTGTCTCCGGGGTATACGGCACCTGCTCAAGGAGAAAGCCATCGCTTGCAACTTTATTTCCAGTAAACTCAGAATCAAGTGTACTTAAGTTCACCATAAGTCTTGTTGAATCATTTATCAGAGTTGTTGTTTCAATCTCAAGACCAGAAATATCTGCAGAGTTATTGATTACTTCAGAAGCTGCTGCAGCGTTAGCTGTAAAGTATGAAATTTGCATGTCTTCATGCTCATTATCAAAATAAGCAACATTCATCATCATTCTATTATCAAAATATTTACCCTTAAGTCCAAATTCAGTTGATGAAACTGTTTCAGGCGCATAAGGAGTTGCTGCTGCAAATGGATTTGAGCTTTCTGCATTAAATCCACCAGCCTTAAATCCATCCGCTACTTTAAAGTAAAGGTTGGTATTTTCGCTATAATCATGTGAGAGGATAAACGTGCTCGTAGTATCATCAAAACTTCCGCTTCCATCTGCAGAAATAATGCCAACATATTCTTTAAACCCAACTTTATCTTCTTCTGTTGACCTTGCACCAACAGTCAGGTCCCATTTATCGGCAATAGCCCATGTGATCTGACCAAAAAATGCTTCGGAGTCTCCGCTTCCAGAATAATTCTGCGCAAAAACTGATCCGCCTCCAAAAAATGATTGAGGGTTTGCTGTAAAAGCATCATCTTTAAGACTGTAGTAACCAAAAACATATTCCATATTATCTGTGGAGCCACTTAACTGAATTTCGAGAGTCTCAGCAGAATAGTTAGTATGTCTTTCAGTATCTGCTATAGGGAATGGTCCGCCATCAAGATCCAGCCTATCATCCCAATCTGTTTTTCTTTTTGACCAAATAACTTTTAAGGTTCCGAGACTCATATCACGAGCAATGGTCAAACTGGTTCCTTCAACTACTGAAAGTTCATATGTAGGAGTATTAATATGAGCAACGTCTTGGCGTTTTTCATTTACAAACATCTCTATTGGCCACAGTTTCAATCCACCGGTTAGAGCTGAAGCTCCAACACCAAATGCTGCACTCCAGTTGGGAATGGTATTAGTTAATTGTGCAAATGGAGGGACATTGTCTTGATCAGTTCTATCAAGCGTTAAATTAACACTCGTTTTATCTCCCTCATACGCTAATGTAAATTTAAAGCCTTTTGAATCAATTGTGTCTAGTTCGAGGTGGTCAGCTACAGTATTCGGGACTACTCCTTGAACTGCTTGATAAGGTGAGTCAGTGTTGTTTACATAACCGCCTCTTTTTTTGGAATTTAGGACTACTTTAGTAAAAATATTTTTACCAATTTCATAATCAGCTATAAGTTGACTTTGCTTCAAGCCATAGTTTCCAATACTAACTTTTGCGGACATGCCCTCTCCAGAAGGTTTTTTGCTAATTAGGTTAATAGCGCCACCAAGAGTATTTCTTCCATAAAGAGTCCCTTGAGGCCCTCTTAAAATCTCAATCCTTTCCAAATCAACGACATCAAAAATTGAACCTTGACCTTTACCTAAATAAACACCATCTAAATACATTCCAACAGTTGGCTCCCATGTAATTGCAGGATTGATGGTAACGCCGCCCCTAATGGCAATAGTTGCTGCCGTATTATTTGAAGGGGTATTGATAATGTGAACATTTGGAGCCATGCCTGCTAAATCAACCACATTTGCAAGATCTAGATCATCAATTGTAGATTCAGTAATTGCGGTGATCGCTATGGGAGTATCCTGAAGATTCTCCTCTCTCTTTTGAGCCGTTACAACAACCTCCTCAAGAACACCAACCGACTGAGCAGTAATATTCAATGCAAATGCCAAAGGCAAAGCCAAAAAAATTGATCTACAATTTCTCATAAAATACTCCATTAGAATAGATATCGTTCCTTAATTATTGCAAAAAAGTAATTTATTTGCACCTTTAATAATTTTCAATTCAAGAAAAACTTGCAAAAATTATTAAAATCAGTCAATTCCCTCAATTCGGATAATCCCAAACCTTGGAGATGAGTATGAAATATTTGATAAGTAAAGCGCTTTAGTTGCAATTTCAATCATTTTATTGCTATTACCGCAAATGATAATTAGCGGGAGTAAATGTTGATATTGATAGATAAAATTAATGATTTCAGGCTTGACCTCATCATGCTTAAACCCATGCAAATCAAGGTGAGTAATGCCCTTTTCCTCAAAAATACTCATTCATTTTTGTAAAAAGATTGAAGTTTATTCGAATTAATCAGTCTAGATTAGTATTAACCATCATAACATTCATGCGTCTAGCATTATGGTGATTGTAGTCATAAACAATCTCATCTCCAAGACTAAGGTTTGGAAATCGTTTAAATAATTCTTTTAGCATTACCTCTGTTTGGGAGCGCACTAATGTAACTCCAATACAGTAATGAGGGCCTTGACCAAAAGATATGCTTTTATCGTGATCTCTTTGAATGTTAAATTTTCTTGGTTCGCTGTATATCGATGAGTCCATGCCAGCAGTACTAGTGATGAGCTGCACCATTTGACCTTTTTTAACACTATGGCCATTGATCTCTAGATCTTCTGAAGCATATCTTGCCAGGCCTGTTTTGCCAGATGACTCGTATCTTAAAGTTTCAGATATTGCACCCTGAACAAGGGTTGGGTCTGCTTTGAGTGACTGGAATTCATCAGGGTGTTGTAATAAATTTTTGATTAGGTAGCTATGCAAATCAACAGCTGTATCTGAGCCTGCCCCAAGAACTGCTCCAACCAATGCGCACATTTCTAAGTTTGATAGCTTTGATCCTTGATCTTCAGCAAGAATCAAAGTAGATAAAAAATCGTTCCCAGGATTGGCCCGCCTTTCATCGATAAGTTCGTTAAGCAACGTCAAGCCTTCTGGTACACCTTTGATGGCATCCTTTCTTTCATCGGGTGTGAGCATAGGATTGATTCCTCGCACGACTCCATAGGCTAAAGAATCAAAAATGGGAAACTTATCTCTAGGAATACCAACTAAACTTGCTATTGCTTGAGTTGGAACGATTTCAGCTATTTCAGCTGCAAAGTTAAATGTATCTGGCGTTCCTATTTCATCAAATCTTTCTTTAACGAGAGCTGAGAACCTTTCTTTCATTTGCTCCATGATTCTTGGTGAGAATGCTGGTAAAGCTAATTTTCTTAACCTTAAATGATTTTTCCTATCAAGGAAAAATAAATTATTGTTCATTAATTTTTCAAATGCATCCATTTCTTCGACTGGTTTTTTTGGAGGTGCATACTCCCAGAGATTAAAGTCTGTGGAGAGCCTTGTATCCAATAAACATTTGATTATGTTTGCATGTCCGGTAACCAACCAAGCCTGCCATGCATCAAATCTAGATATCGGATACTCAGCACATAACTTTTCTAAGGTGGGTACTGGATCATGAATAAAATCTTTTGAAGATGGGTTAAAAAAATGATCGACCGTTGGAGCACTCATGGAATATTTAATTAAAAAATATTAGGATTTGGTAAATCGCTGCGTGAGATAATTGATTCAACTCGATCCTTAAAAGCCTGTTCACTTTTTTCATTAATGGGATTGATCCAATACTTTCCATCTTTTATTTGCGCAAGGCAAAAAGAAGCAACTTCTTCTGGCTCGGTGGTTTCCATTTCAATGCCCATGGAGCTCATCATTTCTAGCATATCCTCAACAGATGAGATTGGATGTTCTGGTGCATTTGGATCTCTTGCTAAGTCTAAGGGACGATTGCGCTCAGCTGAAAATAGCTTAGTTCTTACTGTATGAGGTCCTGGAAATAAAATTGAAACCTTTACATTTGACTCAGCCTGTTCTAGTTGAAGTTTTAACACTTCAGTTATGCTAGAGACTGAAGCCTTGGATGATGTATAGATTGGGGTTGAGGGCAAATTAATAAAAGCACCATTGCCTGAACATGTATTGATGATTCTTGATTCTTCTCCATGAGCTAGCATCCCTGGAACGAATGCTTGAATCCCATGAAGCACACCCATAACATTTACCCCATATGCCCATTGCCAATCATTAGGCTTTGTATCCCAAATTGGCAATAATTCTGCAGGCGCAACTCCAGCATTGTTAAAAAGCAAATGCACTGCGCCATGTTCAGACTGGCACCAGCTAGCAAGTTCTTGCATCGACTCGATATTAGAAACATCGGCAACCTTGCAGCAGACATCAAGAGACTGACTGACGAGCAATGCAGTTGAATTTTCAAGGCTGTCTTTTTCAATATCTGTTAAAACAACCTTTGCACCTTCCTTTGCCAAGGCTTCGCCGATAGCAAAACCTACACCAGATGCGCCACCAGTAACGACTGCTAACTTGCCATTAAAATCTTTCATATTGAATCCTTAAGCAGAATCGTATCTAGAATGCATAAATGGAACATATGACATTGCATCAACTTCTTCCATGACCGATGCGTTTGAAGATGAAGTGCCTTCCTCCCATACCAAAGAAACCATCTCTTTTACTGGTAAATCAATAACCGGATCTACAGGTGATTCTCTGAGTATGATTTCTCCATCAAGTTTGGTATGTACAGATTGAGTTCTATGCATATTTATCTTCACCAATAATGGGTTCTGATCTACTGCTTTATGCTGCTCACATGAAGGGAAAACTTTGAAACAATAGACATCATCAGTAAAGGAGGATGTTTCTAAGGATTCTGTAGCTTTGCCTTTTAATTCTAGATATGTAATGCCATGCCTAGTAACAGTTGCAACACATTCATCACCATTTTTAGATGCTGTTACATCTGCTATTTTCTTTGGCTCACCATAAGTTTCCCTGCCACCAACAACAACTCCTTCAGTTTCCATGGGCATTGTAATTTCGTAAATTCCTTCTTTGCCTTTGTACATGCAGTTAACACCAAAAGTAGCAGCACCAAAATCCATACCACCATTTAAATCAACAAAGACTCGAGAGATAACTATTCGGACCATTGGATTAGCGTGAGGCTCTAAGGGAGCTGGAATTAATTGCTCTATGAGTCCTGGCTCAGTTTTATACCAAGCTTTTATTGCCTGCATGTTTGCATCAAAAAATTCTAAATTATTTTCTGCAGCTTCAATTAACTGCTCAGGTGTTTTTACAAATCTTAGTTGTGTCATAGTTTTTTCTCTCCCAATGTATGCTTAATCATACAGTTTATAAAATATATTTAACAATAATATAACTCGTAATTAAATATGGTGCTTTTAAGAAAAAACGTGTTGATTCAATTAATTATTAATGAAATCATGATAAATATCTATTTTTAAAAATGCTGTTAAACCTCTATAATTCAAACTAAACATTAAAATAGCCAAGGAAGAAAAATGCCAAAACAAGAATTTCCATTTCCAATGCCAAACGGATGGTTTTGCATCACAAGAAGTCATGAATTAAAAGTTGGAGATGTGCAATCTTTAAAATTTTGTGAAAAAGAGGTGGTTGCTTTTAGGACTGAAAGCGGCATTCCTACTGTATTAGATGCATTTTGTCCCCATTTAGGAGCACACTTAGGTGAAGGCGGATGTGTTAAAGGCGAAACAATTGAATGCCCATTCCATGCATGGAGATGGAATGCTGATGGAGCCTGTGCAGAAATCCCGTATGCTAAAAACTTTCCACCAAAAGCCAAAGAAACTAAGATATTTAATTATCCTGTGGTTGAGGTGAATGGTTTTATTTGGGCATGGCATCATCTTCACAAAGAAGGCCCAACGTGGGAAGTTCCTGCAATAGAAGGATTTAATGGTGATGATGAAAAATGGGGAAAGATTTATTATTACGATTACAACATCAACACTGTTTTACAAGAAATAGCTGAAAATGACGTTGATCAAGCTCATTTTCCTAAAGTCCATGGGTCACCTAGTCTTCCTGAGACGGAGGCAATTACAGAGGGCATATACAAAAAAACAATTGCTGAAACGCTTATGGATCCAAGTAATGATAGTGTTTCAGAAGAACATAAAGTCAAGGATCATGGAATGTTTACAACCACATTTACTAGAGAGTCATGGGGCTTAGGAACTGTCGGCTTAAAGATGATAAATCTGCCTCCAAGTGGAGGACAATTTATTATGGTCAATGCATCCTGTCCAGTTGATAACTCTCACTCAATTCTAAGATGGTCTATGCGAGTGTCTAAAGATATTGAAGATGAACTAGGCATGGCAATTATTGATGGAATTGCTAATGGCGTTTTGGATGACATGCCAATTTGGGATAACAAAAGCTATGTTGCTGATCCGATCCTATGCGACGGCGATGGGCCGATTAACAAATTTCGTAAATGGGTTAGTCAATTTTATTCAGAACCTATACAAAACTGATCTTTGGCTAAAGTACACTTTTTCTACTCCACAATGAATGCTGGCAAATCAACTGCCTTGCTTCAATCAAACTACAACTATCATGAAAGAGGCATGGAAACACTATTGTTCCTCCCTAAAATTGATGCGGATAGTAATGATGGAAAGATTCATTCTAGAATTGGTTTAACTGCTGATGCTCATTCAGTTGACTCAAATTTTGATTTTTTTAAATTTGTTTCTCAAGAAAAAATTAACAAAACCGTAAGCTGTATTTTAATTGATGAAGTGCAATTTCTTACAACAGAACAAGTCAGACAAATTTGCAAGGTAAGCGATGAGTTAAATATTCCAGCTATGTGCTATGGAATTCGAACTGATTTTCAAGGCAAGCTTTTTGAAGGCAGCGCAGAATTACTTGCCCTGGCAGATAATTTAATTGAATTAAAAACAGTTTGCGACTGTGGCAGAAAAGCAATTATGGTTGTTCGCTTGGATGACAAAGGAAGAGTGGTCAAAGATGGAGACCAAATTAAAATTGGTGGCAACGACTCATATAAAGTTTTTTGTAGAAAGCATTTTAGAGAACTAACTCAACTAATTTAACTATCTATCTCCTCTCTTGAAACTGTGAAGGTAGTTATAAGATGGGTCCTTATCATTTGATGTACCAATGTTGGCTCCTTCAATCATAGGATGCTTCAAGTTCACTTTTGAAGGATCATTGATATATGCCCAATCTGCATCAACTGCCCTGCTAGAAAATTTCCAGATTCCATCTCTTTTTTGATACTCATCAAAATACCTACCGCCAATTAGCACGTCAAAATTTCCCGTCTCAGCCAATACTTGATGAAAGGCAATAATGTAAGTTTCTCCCTCTGCTTTATTGCCCATTAACTTAATATTATGAGTCGTAACATTGTGATGCAAAATTCCCATCGATTTTTGGATCTCTGGAAGCATATCAATAAATTCCATTGCTTTACCTTTAAAAAAAGAGCCATGGTCATCATAAGCATCCTCATGATAAAGCTTTCGCATTAATTCATGATCATGTCTATCAGCAGCTCGACAATACAAATGAACCAAATCTCTAATAGATTCCTTATCAAGGATTTCTTGAATTTTGCTATCAATATCACTCATACTAATCACCTAGAATTAAATCTTTCATTTAATATAAATGAAATTTTTTCTTTATGAAAATTAACGAAATGAATCAAAAAATTAAACATCCTTTATTAGCCTCTCCTGCATTCATAGGAAATTTAGAATTAAAAAATAGGATGATCATGGCAGCAATGGGATCAAATTTTGCCTCACAGGATGGGCATGTATCAGAACAACTTGCGGCCTACTATGAGGAAAGGGCTAAAGGCGGAGTTGGATTAATCATTTTGGAGACCTCAGCCATTACTTGGCCAGCAGGAGCATCTATGCCAAACATGATAGGTTTTTCAAAAGATGAATTCATTCCAACCCTGCAATCACTCACTCAACGCATTCATCAACATGGAGCAAAAATAGCTGCTCAACTCAATCACAGTGGAAAAATTGCTCAAGAGGATGTTATTGCAGGTCGGCCTATTCCAGTGCCTTCAATTCCAAAATCACAACCAAGCGACATGTTTGGTTTGTTGACTGAAGATGAGATTATGAATTTTATTAAAGCTGGTGGACCAGATGGCAAAGGGCCTCGCTATCATGAGCTATCAATTGCCGAAATCCAGCATGAAGTTCAACATTTTGTTGATGCGGCAAAACGGGCTAAAGCCTCAAATTTTGATGCAATTGAAATTCATGCTGGTCATGGTTATTTAATTTCAAGCTTTCTTTCACCGGCAGTAAACAAGAGAACAGATGAGTATGGTGGCACTCCTGAAAAAAGAGCAAGGTTGCTAGTTGAAATCATTGCTGAAATCAAAAAACAAATAGAAGGTTTTCCAATCTTAGTTAGATTGGATGCTAATGAATATCGCATTGAAAATGGTATAACTCCAAATGATTTTTTAATTACAGCATCATTGGCTCAAGAAGCTGGCGCTGATGCAATTGATGTGAGTGCCTATGGCAACACCAGCAAAGGCATTGCCTTTACTGAAGCCCCCCTTGTCCATAAGCCTGGTGGATTCTTGGAATTCGTGAAGATGGCTAAAAAGGCATTATCCATTCCTGTAGTTGCAGTTGGTCGAATTGAGCTTGACGTTGCAGAAAAAGGTTTAAGAAATCAAGAATTTGATTTTTTGGCCATGGGAAGAAAATTATTGGCCGATCCTGGGTTGCCTAACAAAATTATTTCAGGGCAAGAACATCTCATTCGTCCTTGTATTTATTGCTATATCTGTGTCAGTCAAATTTTTATTAATAAGCCCATGATGTGTGCGGTGAATTCACAACTTGGAAATGAGCATCGCAATGAGAATATTATTTGCTCAACCGCCGATCAAAAGAAAATCTTGGTAATTGGCGCTGGTCCAAGCGGCATGGAAGCAGCAAGACTGCTTGCTATGCGAGGTCATCTTGTTGAGATTTGGGAGAAAGATAAAGATATTGGGGGAACTGTTCGTGTTGCAGCTTTAGCATATGAGCCCAATGGACATCTAATAAATTACTTAAAAAATTCATTATCTGAACTGGGCGTTAAAATTAAAATGAATGCTTTGGGCACACCAGAAACTATTAAAGCTTTTAATCCTGATCATGTGGTTGTTGCAGTTGGAGCAAACAGAGATGCGCCTTCTATCAAAGGGAAAGATAGCAAAAATGTATTTGATGGCGAGGAGTTAAGAGGTCTATTGTTCGGTTCAGATATAGATGCCAGGAAAAAACTTTCACTTGTTCAGCAATTGATTTTGAGCATTGGAAGAGCCTCTCAATTGTTAAGAAATATAAATGCGCTCAGGTTCCTGAGCAAACTGTGGATGCCCCTATCCAAAGATATTATTATCATTGGCGGAGATTTAGTTGGGTTAGAGTTAGCCGAATTTTTAGTAGAAAGAGGCAGAAAGGTGAAAGTATTAGAGCCAACTGGATCTTTGGGTCCTAACCTCAGCATTGTCAGGCGCTCAAGAGTAGTGCATTTACTCAAAGAGCATGGCGTGGATCTTTTGACCAATGTTGATATCAAAGAGATTCGCGGCCAAGAGGTTTTCGTTCATCATGAAGATATGGAAAAAATCTTTAAGATGGATCAGGTCATCATTGCTCTAGGAGCAAATCCAAATTTAAGTCTCTCAAGGAAGCTTGGTAAAATAAATATCCCGCATACAACCATTGGTGATTGCGCTTCAATTGGCTACATACATGGCGCTATAGGCGATGCAAGAAAAGCAGTGATTAATTTATAAGATTAGTTTTCTAAAGCTTCTTTAATTGCAGGATGGATAATTTCTCCTGCTTGAATGTTCAGGCCATTCATCAGGTGTTTGTTCTCCGCTAGCGCTTTGTCTATTCCCTTATTTGCCAGCTCTAAAATATAAGGCAAGGTTGCTTGATTCAAAGCATTAGTTGCAGTTAATGGCACTGCTCCAGGCATATTAGTCACACAATAATGTACAACTCCATTTTCAACAAAGGTTGGATTATCGTGAGTTGTAGGCTTGCTAGACTCAAAGCAGCCACCTTGATCAATTGATATATCAACCAATACGCTGCCTTCAGTCATGTTATCAAGCATGTCCTTAGAGAGAACTTTGGGTGCCTCTTTGCCAACCACGTAGACACATCCAATAACCAAATCAGATTCAGCAACAGCTTGTCTAATTGATTCTGGTGTTGAAAGAATATATTCCATGTCCTCCTCACCAAACTCTACTTTCATTTGATCAAGTTTTGATTGACTGAGATCAATAACCTTAACATTGGCATTATTTGCTTTTGCTTTTGCGATTGCCTCTTTGCCGGCAACTCCCGCACCTATAACTGTAATTATTCTTGGATCAAGATTGCTAACCAAGGTACCGCGTCCTTTATTTGGCTTAAGGAGATGATAGCTTCCTACCACAAAGCTTAACTGTCCTGCGATTGCGCTCATGGGAGCCAGCAATGGCAGAGAATCATCGCCTGCAGTAACTGTCTCATAAGCAATGCCAGTTACTCCGGTTTTTAACATTTTATGAGCATTCACCGGATCCCCTGCTAAGTGAAGGTAAGTCAGCAAAGTTAAATCCTCTCTTAAAAATTGAAATTCCTGCTCTGTTGGTTCTTTAACTTTAATTATGAGCTCAGAAGAATTAAAAACATCTGAGGCTGTATTGAGAATTGATGCACCAGATAACTTATAAAGTTCGTCAGTAAAGCCTATTGCCTGACCAGCAGCAGACTGAATAAAAACTTGATGGCCAAATTCGGTCAATACCTTAACTGAATCAGGGGTTAAACCAACCCTGTATTCATTGTTTTTTACCTCAGTAGGAACACCAATTTTCATGTAGCTAATCTACCATAGATTTTAAAATTTCTAGGTAATTAAATGCTATGTATCAATAACTAAAAGTTATGTTTTAAAATTTTGCAAACTAAAAATCCCATAAGTTTTATTATCTAGCCAAAAAATAATTCAATAAAAATAAATTATTAAATGAAAAAGTTGTAAATATCAAAATTTGCTATATAAATTGAG
>Ga0102960_1000335_pt1 | contig 17598 bp, 22 predicted proteins | sample SalPon2_B_H2O_MG_2_FD_84521 | JGI IMG/M metagenome (GOLD analysis project Ga0102960, IMG submission 84521) | Salt pond water microbial communities from South San Francisco under conditions of wetland restoration - Salt Pond MetaG SF2_B_H2O_MG | ecosystem: Environmental > Aquatic > Non-marine...
AGTTTAAGTCTAGCTTTTGACCAACACCACTACTACTACGTGTTTTCATAAACTGTATTTGTGCTCTACCACGCTCACGCATTGCACGGCTTGTAAAGATACCCACAACATTATCAGCAGTATTAATTTTACTAATACCACCACTGATGTGACTGTGATCAAATTCCACTTCATCAACACTACTACGATTCAACTGACTTGCTGTAACAAACAATATGTTCTGTTCAATTGCAAAGTTACGTAGTTCTTCACTCACATATTTGTCTTTAATAAACAAGTCACTTGCTGAAATCTTTTTACCTGCTGGCGACATCAAATCCAAGTAGTCAACACATATTGCATCAACAGTTACATTGTGTTGTATCTGATATTCTTTCAAATATGCTTTCAAGTCATTTACATTACAACCATTGGGCAATTGTACAACTTGTAGTTTACCTGCTTTTTTACTTGTCATACGTAGTTTAAGATCCACATCTTCCATGTTCTTAAACAAGTCACGTGTTGAATATCCTGTAAGCATACTATCCATACGCATACTACACAGCTCTTCACTAAGTTCTAAACTTACATAAACAACATTAAATCCTGCCAATACCCAGTTTAGTGCAAGGTTTTGCATAAACAAACTCTTACCAGATCCTGATCCACCTGCAAAAATGTTCAGTTCACCACGGTTAAATCCACCATACAAAAACTTATCAAATGTTTTCCAACCAGTGCTTGTGCCGCCTTTTTGCTCTTTGATAATCTGCAAACGTGCCGCTGGATCCAACCAGTAGTCTGTACCCAAGTCTTTTGCAAGTCCAATTTGTACAGCGTCTTTAATCATCTTTTCTACACTGCCAAACTCGCCTTTTTCCAGTTTGTCAGTACTTGCTAAGATTGCCTTCTCCAAGCCTTTGTGTCTGCAAAACTTTTCAAATTCATCTAAAAACCAATCCTGATGTGCCGCTGTATTATCACGCAAATCTTGTAGCTCTACATTACCCTTGACTTTCATTTGTTCAAGTGTGGGCATTGCACCGTAATTCTCAACATGCTCTTGCATAAATCGCACTGCACTACGCAAACTGCGATCAAAATAATCTGCATTCAAGATAGCATTACAGCGAACAAACAATTCTCTATCCGCTTGCAAAAACTCCAGATACAGTTTTTGTAATTCTAAGTTGTAGTCTTCTGCCATTGACTAACTTTCACTCCACACTTTTCTAAAAATTCCACACCTTCTTTATAACGATATGATTCAGCATAATATACTTCACTGATGCCACTCTGATAAATCAGTTTAGCACAATCCATACAAGGCTGATGTGTTATAAACATTATAGCATCTTTACCGCTTTCAGTCGAGCCGGCAAGTTTACTTATTGCATTTGTTTCTGCATGTAAAACTTCTGGCTTTGTAACAAGATGCGCAACATTATCTTTAATAACTATATCTTCACAAACATTATCCCAACCACTGGGCATACCATTATAACCGATACTAATAATACGATCATTTTTTACAACAATTGCACCCACATGTAATCGTTGAGCACTGCTAAGTTCAGCAAACCTATATGCTACATCCATGTAGGCATCAATAAATTTTTCTTTCAATTTACGATCCCCTTTAATTTCATTTCTATATAATGATCCAGTGCATAATAATTTGTATATAACACACGTTGTGTTGGTCCTGTATTAACAAACTTTTCAATAATTACATATGATTTAAACCATAACATCATGCCATCATCCATACGGCGCGGTAACCATGCAAATCTTTCTGTAACTCTTCGTTCTATATCCATATGGGCACTGATTGGTTTCATGTTTGGATGGTCCACATCATACCATATGGGTTCGTAATTTTTATTTGATCCTGGAACATAATTTAATCTACCTTGTTGTTTCATTTGCAATAACTCTTTGCCATTACTTCCGCCTTTGTACTGTTATCTATACTAAAGTCCAAAATACTCTTTACAGTAAAAAGTTTACCATATTTTTGTACTGCATCATTAGCATCCTTGACATCAGGTTCCCAGGGAGGAAAACTAACACTCCAGCCACGTTGTATTGCTTGCCGTACCAGTTTTAATCCAGCGGCGTCGGCATCAGGCAAAAGTATGATACGATTGCCAGTTTTTTCTATAATTTTACTTTGTTCTAAACTCATGTTGTTGCTGCCAATTGCAACACCATCAATGCTTACAGCATCCAGTTGACCTTCAGTAACAATAGTTATCTTTTTGTCCGCTGAGCGATCTAAACCATACACAAAGTTTTTAGGCTGTTGTACATAATACTTTGTGGTTTCTTTGTTTGGTACTGTGCCTACCCAACGTGCAGTATACCCTACAATCTTGCCTTTATAGCGAAAAGGCAAAATAACACGATTACGGAAATGACTGAAAGTACTATAGTGCCAGTCAGTCCAGTTATCTAAACCACGCTCTACTAAAAATTCGCAGGCTTTTACAAAATGCTCTACATTTTTTTCATCTAATTTTTCTACAGGATAGTTTTTAACAGGATAACTGTCTTTGGGTAATGCCATTTCTGGCCAATCAATTTGAACAGGAGCATCCATTTGCTTACGTTGCATAAGCAATTCAGCTGTATCACGCTCACGCATAAGCTCTATTTGTAAGCGATGTATATCTGCACTATCTGCACCAAACACACTGTACAACTGCTTTAAACGCCCACTGAGCTGTTTACCTTCACTCCAGCCTGTGCTATAGCCACAGTTAAAACAATTGTATCTGAACTTGTCTTCTTCGAATAAAAAGCCGCCTCTGCCTTTGGTATCAGGACGGCTTTGCCCGTTATGTATACACATAGGACAATTGCCACTGGTCCAGCCAGTGCTGTTGGTTTTCCAATTCGCAGGGATCAGAGTACGTGTGTATTCTAGAACAATATTCATAATATCATTCTAACGTCTATATAGGATTTTGTCAACTCTTCCTATGTTAATTGTCATTTTAAATCGCACATATAAAAACATACCGTCTATTGCATGTGCTTCTGTTACGGGGGTTGTTGCAGATGTTGGGCTACCAAGTGGAATATCATTTTTCATACCACATGGAGGGAATTTCACATCAAACCAGTCATTTTCTCCTGGCTCTTGATTCAGCGTAACTTGCATGTTAAGTGTGCCTTGAACACCACTACGGCTGTGTATACTAAATGTTTGTAATCCTGAACACAAACTCTGAAATGCTGTGCCTGGGAAACGGCGACTTACATATGTGTTGGTAAACAAATATGGTGTTCCGCTTACAGTGTAGTTGGTAATACCGCCATTGCTATCAACACCAGTTACTGTAATAACCAAATCGTTTCCAGTACCATAAGATACACCACTTATACCGCCTAAATGAACACCTTGTATTACAATTTGATCATTGATCTGATAACCAAAACCAATATTAACAAATGCTACAACATAAATGCCGAGATTTACATTAATAGTAACATTAACACTGGCATGACATCCAGTCATAACACCGCTGGTTAAGCTACTGGTTGACAGTGACAAACCACCACGGAAACTTATACCAAATAACAAGTTAAATTCAAGATTGGCTGTCATTGCAATACTGCTATAAAGGAACCAATCTCCAGATCCAGTTGTAGGAACAGTTAAAGGACTTATTGGTACTCCGCCAGTTGGTATGATAGCATCATCAAACAATAATACTTCTTCTTCACCTGGTACATCACTACCACATGTAACTATTTCAGCTACATAACAGTATCTATAATTTTGATCTGCATGCATGGCTGTAATAACGTTATCATCGCTGGCATAAGTAAGGAGTATATTGTAAAATGCAAGATCTAAACCAGCAATATCACCTGGTTGGATATGCAATGTGGCAATACCGTTTTCATAATCTGTAATTTTTAAATTTTTATTAAGAAGTACAGTGGTGCCGTCCTTTTTGGTCATTCTTGCCTTAAGGGCCTTGTCATGTAATTGTACAGGACAACCATTCACATCTTTAATAAAAAATGTAATAACAGTATCCACACCTTTCAGTAGTTTGAAAGGTTTATAATTACTAGGTTGATTCCTAGTTGTACCAGTGCGTGTAGCAAGTACTACATCACCACGTTGGCTGTATGTATATCCAGTGCCTTGTGCCATATATATGTTCTCCAACAGTATTTATTAAATGATAAGTAATAATATGACAATAGCAAAACAATACCAGGAACTTTTAGAGCAGTTTCCATTTTTAACATTAGCCAGTTATGGTAATAATGAGTATGTTGGGATTATGCAGAATCAAGACAGCAATGTTATCAGCATGTATGTTTACGATCAAATAAAAGAAAGCGAATCCAGAAGAATATTTTTAGAACTTGGAAGTGAATGGTGGTGGGAAACAAACCGTCAGATTCCAATTAATATTATAATGGGGGCTCGTTTTAAACCATTTCGTACTGCATTAGTGACTTTTACCATTAAAGATTTTGAAGTGTTACATGGTCCAACTATTTGTTTACGTGATATAATGCAAAAACGCATTAAACGTAAAAATGTACAACTGATCCGTAGAGTTAATTAAACCAGTTCTTCACATAATAAATTCATCTGTACTGCAACGGCCTGTGCGTATGCAATCGCATGACTCTTTTTAAAGTAATAGTCGTCGTTTTGGGGTTTCACCCAAACTTCTCGCTCTATAACTGGCCACTCTGCATTTAATAAGTAACGCTTTGCTGGGCGAATAACAGCTAGGACGGCGGCCAGTTGCTCTACACTTCTGGGTTTTAGTTTGCGCAATATATCGCCGTGTCCGTTTACGTGAAACAACAAGTCCGAGAACTCGTCGTGCTCTAAAAGATGCCATTGTGGTTCGATCTCCATAAGTCTATCCAAATGATCAGGGCTTTTTACATCCTTATAAAGTCCAACATTAAGTACGTCAATTTTAAAGAAGCCACGGTCCTCTGCTTCTTTGTGATCAATTGTAGCCATACCAGTAAAAGGATCACTGGGCATTTTATGAAAGTAAACACCAGTATTATGTTTTGTTTTCTTACCGTTGCGATCAATTACCGCAGTTGTGTGATTAAACAACTGTAAAATCTTTTTTCTATCAGCGGTGTCAATGTCAATATCTGTTGCTGGAATCATCCTATTGTCTCTCTTATAAAATCAACTTCTGCTGGAAATAGTTTTGTTTTGCGATGCCAAAAACCTGGATCCAATGTATTGGCAATTTGCTTTAACATATCTGGCGGCAGTGTATCCAACCATGACTGTGCTTTATCACTGCTATAAATTATCCAGGGACTCAGTTTACCATTCACAATGTGAATTACCATTGTGTGTGGATTAGCCTTTTCAAAATATTCGCTCCAGTGATTATTTGTAGTGCGAGCCCAATCTTCTGCAAGTATTATAAAACGTTCTAATGCACGATCTGCTGTTTCTGTTTTGCTTGCTTCTGCCAAGTAACGATTATATACACTGTCCTTGCACCAGGTATCCAGTTTAATTTTATTTGTTGTTAGCCAACGAATATAGTTTTCTGGATTCATGGCACGAATATCTAAAACATATCTGCCAAATTTAACAAATGCACTATAATACTGACTGCTAGCGAAGTCTTCATATGTTTTGTTCTTCTTGCTGCCCATAGCCAGTTTATACCAGTAGTTATAGGCATCATATCCTGCCATTACATGTTTTTCGTTGCGGTTAAGGGCTCTTCGCTTCCGCTCGCACATGTGTACAGCAAGACTGTTTTCTCTTTTAAAACTGCGGTTACAATAATCGCATTTAAACATTATTTAAATAGTGCCTTTATATCTTTATCTGACATTCCTGTTTGTTCTGCTAGTGACGTAATTTCTGCTTTACTGCTATCCAATAATATATCAAGTTCATCTTCGTTTAGACTTGGATAAAGTGTTAATAGCCATTCTGCTATTTTGTTCTTTTTTTGTCTTTTTCCTGGTGCTATCCAAGGATGATACTGACTTTTACCAATACCCACTACTTGCAATAATCGATGCTGTAGTTGTGGATGATGTCGGATTGCATTAAAATGTACATTCACTAGTTCGTTTGTCATAATGAGATAGTGATTACGTATTTCATCATGGTTGGTATCGCATGCACTGGTGTATCGCATCAATACCCAGGGACTGACTTTCTTTTGTTCTTCTTCAGTAAGCGTATCCCACCAACCAACGTCACGCTGATCAATAGCTCGCATCTCTTCTTTGATTGTTAGTTTATTGCTCATAATTTATAATATTACCATAAATGATATGTGTCAAGAACATCCGGCACTTTACTTGTTTCTTTAACAAAAAATGCACACTGACTTCCTTCTCCGCCTTCCAATGGCACTGCTAATAAGTGTCCATATTTTAGTTTGGGGAAGTGCCATTTAACTTCTTGGTATACATTTGTGATTTCAATTTCCTGAAACTTGGGAAGGAAACTACTGATAGGATTAAATGTAAATGCGTGGAACCCTCGATCATTTAAACTTGTAATAGGTACAACCTCAGGTTCTCCAACGTCATGTTCACAAATAACTACACTCCAGTCTAGCGGCATTTTAATTGTGCTTTCGCCAATCTTAAGTACTGCTGCTGGAGCATTGAATATTTCCAGAAATACCAATGGTACAAAGAAGTAATCAGCATCGTTCTTGTTGCTGTAGTCTAGCACACAATAACGGATGTCATCAATTTCTTCTGGAACATAATCTAACTCATAACTTTGATTTTCTACTGTTAATATTTTCATTTTCTATAATTCACTTTATCTATAGTAAAAGGATAGTTCGCTTCCTTGTAGAACTTTTTACGTTCTCGCAAATGCCTTTTACTGAATTTTGCGGTGCTTGTTATGTCCCATATTTCCACATGGTCCTTGTCTTTTGCTTTACGTATACCACGGCCAATAGACTGTATAACACGAACGAAAGACTTGCCAGGCTCAACAAGAACAAGATTAAAAATACGAGGAATATTAATGCCAACAGCAGCGACTCCATAAGTTGCAATAATGATTTTATTGTCTGTTTCACTAACTTCATCGTATTCGTCCTTGCGGTCCTTACTTTTCATACTGCCACTAATAAAGACAGTTTCTTCCGGTAGGCGTTCAATTAATCCGTTACCTGCTTTAATCCTGTCAACCAATACAAGTGTATTGCCCTCCAGTGATAAACTTTGGATCAATCCCGCCATATAATCAAGACGCTGTTTATCTGTAGTCAAATATGTCAGCTCTTCCTGATAATTATTGTATTCTGCTGTATCTTGTAACTGAAGTACATTTACTTGACAGTTAGCCAGTACACCCATGTCTTGCAGTTCACTTGCTGCAAGTTTATTTACTACATTGCCCAGTGTAATTGTTAGTCCAATTTTATCGCCATCATCCTTGGGTATAGTACCAGTCAGTCCCCAACGAATAGGAACACGTGCAAATACTCCTGTTAACAGTTTCTTTAACACGTCTGCTTTTGCCTGATGCACTTCGTCAACAATAACACACTGTACATCTTCTGCAAAGTCTACAACACTCAGTGTGCTTTTACCATCACGGAATTGTTTCTCCATGCTGTTTAAACTTTGCCATGTACAAATAGTATGTGTTTTGCCATACTCTTTGCGATCGCCAAAATATACACCAACGTCTAAACCCAAGTTGATGTAATCTGCTTCTGTCTGTATCACCAAATCTTTATTGGGTACAATAACAATACTGCGACCATATGGTTCAATAAGATTACTCAGGGCGGCTGTAATCAGTGTTTTACCAGCACCAGTTGCAATTTCTTGTAAACACTGGGGGTTAGCTAAGAACTCATTGATAATTTCTACCTGGTAGTCACGTAGTACAACTGGCTCACCCGCCGCTGGGTGTTTTTCATGCCAAGTTTTGTGACCGAAATGTTGTTCTGTAATCTGTGGGAATTCTAATTTAATACTCTGTCGTCTATCTTCAACATCTACTTCATATCCTTCATCCAACAATACTGGCAATATATCCTCTAACAGATTAATGTAAGTACTGCCGCCTATATTAAAGTAATTGACCTTGCCGTCCCAACGGCCCAGTTTGAATGCAGGTACATGATACGCATATGGCAACATGAAGCTGAATTTGTTTACCAGCTTTTTGCGAGTATCCAAATCCAAGCCTTCAATTTTACAGTTTACTTCGTCTTTTAAAATAATCTTAGCCATAGCAATAATATAACAAATTTTCCTATATATGTCAATTAGATAAAGGGTGGGGGGTCCGTTTCCGAACCCCCCGGTTTTAGTTAGTCAGCATTGGAGTGAGAGTGACTTAGACAGAGGAGATGCCAACCAACTAAACTCTCCGCATGCATGTTGACTCTACGTAGGTTTCCCATTTTGCAGGATTCATCTTTTTCAGATCTGCAATCTTGGTTACCATACGCAAGCTCAACTCACGCAAACGGTTGCGATTTGTGTAAACATACTGGAGCAAATCCTCTTGCTCTTTTTTGCTGAAGCCATACTCGTCGAGCATGCCGTCACCAACAATTTGCTTACACCGCAAAAACTTTTCACGCATCGTGTCCATTGTCAAGTCCAAGTAGTGACAACGTGACATGATCGCTCCCAAGTGATCTGCAATTTTACCACGTGCCTTTTCAAACTTAAGGTTTGTGATAAAAATTACTGAGCCTCGGAATTCAAATTCATCTGGAATACCTTCCTGACGCAACACACGGCTTTCGCTTTTCCAGCTAATCTTACGTTTTTTACCGCTGTCCAGTGCCGCTTTGAGAAGGTTAAGTGATGTTTCATCATACAGTACAGTATCACAGTCATCCAGTACTAGTACTGAACCGCGATCGCTGTATTCATAAAGTAGTTTGTACAAGCCGATAGCTGATGCGGCACCTTTTTCCATGCCATACTTTTCCTTACCATTAGTAAGTTTTGTAGCAACGTTTGCTTCGTCGAGAACTTTCTCAACTCCAAAACTTTTACCAACACCTGGAGGACCAGTTACTACCATACCACGTACAACTCCGTCGATTGCGGCTTCCGACATATCTTCCAAAATTTGGAATCGCTCACGCAATCGTTCAATAATCTGTGCATCTGTTTCTACTTTTGTATCTGGACTACCAATTGGTGTTTTCGCATCTACTTCTTCGAAACTTTTCGGGCTTTCCACTTTAACACGGATTTTACGATCCGGTACACCAACAACATCTTTGCCGCATACTGTAATAAAGCCACCTTTTTTGCCAATCTTAAAAGGTGCTTCCAATTTAAAAACTGTGTCTTTGATTGGTGTTGCACCGTATTGACCTGTTAAAACTCGAACTTTCTGCATAAATCTCACTCCATCATTTAGTTCTTTATATTACTATGATAACACAACTGCTATCAGTGTCAAGCACTTTCTGTAATTTTTACACGATTAATTACAGTTTCTTTACATTTACTGAATTTACTAATGCTCTGTTCTTTAACAAATCCAGTGACTGTCATTGTTTTACCGACAATCAAGTCGCTTACATCAGGATCCTTGTTCCAGAAGAACTTAACCAAGTTCTGTTCACCTTCTACACAGGTTACCAAATGAATATTGTATTTTGCAATATACTTGACATCTTTAATAAACAATTTGAAACGACTGCGTTTACCAGTGGAGCCAACATACTCACTTACATTGCGAAGATTGTCATAAAACTCATCCATGTCGTCACGCTGTTTTTGAATGCGGAGACTATTGGGCAAGCTCGCCAGTACACTAACACCATAATTGTCTACTTCATTGCCGTTGATAATTTTACCAACACTGTCCTCAAACCCATTAACATCACCAGTGAGTTTTTTCATAACAATGACACCGTCAAAATAATCTTTAAGCTCTTGAGCTCGTTGACGATGTTCATCAGTGATTTTTATTTGGGGAGCATCAGGATAGTTATTCAGCACACGAGAAATAGTAGTTTTGTTATCCAAAATTTCCTTTTCATTTTCATGGTCATAATACCCGTAACCACTTTTGATAAAGCCTTGAGCTTCGTCAACAGCAATTGCCAGTGTCAAAACTTCCATAATTTCGAAACGTTTTTTCATGAGTGCCTCTCTCAACAACTTATATGAGTATTATGAACTATCTAGTTTTCAATGTCAAGCATATTTTTGCTTGTTTCTCGAAATTTTTCTTTTAGCCAGAACTTATTGGTGTCCCAATATTCTTGCTGGGTACATTCTTCTTGACCATAAAGATGTCGCTCTTTCATAGCGGCATAGTACATATTGTTTACAAACAGGCGGAAAGCACCGCCTGCAGCATCATAAAAAGTATCACCTTTTACCATTATGCGGCCTCCAAAACACCAGTAATCATTGAGTTAGGAACCCGTGTTACAGTGCGGCCAAATGGGCTAGCACCTGCAGCAACAACTTCTGTTGTCTTGCGGTTCATTTTGGTAATAACACCAGTGTGTACATAACCACGTGATTCCCAAGTAACAGTGTCACCTTTTTTCATACCACGTGTAGCCTGATTACCGATATAAGTCATCTGGCGTTTCCATTCATTGGCGAGGACGTTTAGATCTGCCTGTGTGGAAATTTTACAGATTGCATCAATTGCATTTTGAAGTTCATTGGACATTAGTAAATTGCCTCCAGTGTTTTTTCATAAACAAATTCGTCATTTTCATTAATAATATCTAGTTGTTCCTCAGTAGCAGGAACACCATCAATATCACACTCTTCGATATATGCATCGCAAAAGTCTGGATAATCTTTCATATCAATATCTGATACAACGATGTTTTCAATTTTAGTAAAGTCTATCTGCATTATACAGTCTCCTTCAAGTTATAAGGTTTATTCCATTGCCCTACGTTAATATCAATATAGTATGCAATGTCAAAATAGTCAATCATTGCATCACTGTTATTGTACCAACCGGCGCCTTTCATTGCAGCAATTAGCTCATCGTAAAAGTCGGCAATCTTATTATCGCCTGCTTCACGGCTCCAGTTTGCGGCATGATGTTCATTTACTTGTAAGTATGTACCAACTGGGTAACTCTGCTGTCCACGGCGCTCTGCTACCATGTCGTTGTGCTTCTGAGCACTGCCCAGCAAGTCCAATTTTCCTTCTTTGAGGTTAACTACCAAGCTCATATGATTACGGACACCAATAGTACCTTTCATACCGTACTTTTTCAGTACTGCTTTGATGTTTGGTGCAATTGCTTTCTTTTTTTCCTGATTCATATAAGCCATGTCTAACTCCTGTTTTCTAACTATACCATCAGTATAAGGTAAGACGTCTTACTTGTCAACACTTTTCAGAAAAAAAAGGCTGGAAAAAATCCAGCCTTTTCAAGTATTTGTAATTTTTTTGTATTTTTTTAGGTTTTTTTATGTAAGCGATAAGTATTATTGTAACAGAAGGATGTTCGCAGACGATATTAATAATGACTTTGCAACACTTCTGTGTTAGCTATTTACAACAAGGCCTGGTCACACCCTCTGTTACACTTATAGACTTACATCTTCAAGTCCGGCTGCTCTCAGCTTCACAATATTATTAATCTGAAACTGTTTAGCGTCTAGAGCTTTAGTTAGCCCTATAAACTTATTTCTAAGCAATGCGAACTCGTTGATCAAGTGTTGTTGGTCAACAACATCTGGATCTCCGTCAACATACTTTTCAGCATCTCTGCTCGTGAGTTGACGGTTGTAGTGTTCCAGAAACTTACGGAATTTTTCACTACGTAGTTTTCTTAATTCAATATTAAGAAACTCAAGTATGCTTTCAATTTCCTGTAATTGGTTAAAACGTTGTTCTACAATACCCGGCATATCACGACTGTGTTTTTCAACACTGCCAAATAAACCGGTTTGTTTTCTAGCATCTGCTAACTCTGCTTCATAATAATCGATTGCAGGTACAATGTTTGCTAAATTTTCTTTTACACGTAATAACCAATTGGTCATTTACTTACCACTCAATTTCTTCTTCGTAATCATCAAAATCATCTTCTACTGCATATTCTTTCAATGCACGATCCAGTGTACTGCAAAATCCAAATAATTCACTTGCACACTCTTCTAGATCTAAGATAGCATTGTCCTGCACAGTAGTCAAGAAATGTTCTGCAGCAGCGAACCTGTCTTTTTGGGGGATGTAATTTTTTACACTCCCCCATAGTTCAGCTACACTAACTGCTTCGTTAGTTGATATTTTCATCTATTTCCTCATTAGTGGTTGAATTTTCATCAAGGCTATTTAGTTCTTCTTCACTAATATCATGATTTACTTCTCCGCTAACTTGGATTTCGTTGTAGTCTCGCATAATTTTATCGAGGCATTCTTCTTCATTACGTTCCCATGCTTTGCGGAATTGTGTAGTAACTTCACCTGTAACATGACTGGTATATTCTAAACGATTGCCGGTCTTTTTAAGCAACCCTGCTCGTTCAAAAAAGTCTACTAGACCACTGTATGGACTCATGCCTGTTTCGTAAGGGATTTCCACTTGTACACTTTCAAAAGGTTTAGCATACCTGGTTTTCATAATCTTACATGCGGCTCGAATGCCATGAACATCACTTGTTTTGTTGCCATCTGCGTCAACTTTAAGTTTAAGTTTTCTCATCGCAATAACAATACTTGATGCATAAATGAAGCCTTGACCTCCTGAAATCTTGTCATCTGGGTCGAACATATCTTGACTTGCATATGTGTGATTTGTTGCTACTAATCCTACGTTATAATCACCAAACATGTTAACGCAATTGCGTACAAGTGCTGACAGTGCTTTGGGCTTACGACCCATATCACCTTTCAGGTCGCCTTTTTCAAACTGTGCGACATCTGTAGGTGTTAGCATCATACCCAAACTGTCAATTACAAACAATACTTTTGGACGTTCATCCGTGTCTTTGTCTGCATATTCTTTTTTGTAGTCTGCCATAAAGTCGTTAATAACTTTAGCGGCATCGTCGATCATTGCCATGTTAAGTTTTAGCAATTTATCTTCTTCTGTACTAACATCTAGTGCGTGTAGCCATTTTTCATCCAGGGCATTTTCACTGTCAATAAGCACGACAAAGATACCTTGATCTTGTGCATTTTTAACAATGTTACCTGCCGCAATATATGATTTGCCAGCACCACTTTCACCTGCTAATACAGTTACTTTTCCAAGTGGAACACCTTTATAAAAGTCTCCACTAATTAATTTGTTCAGGCAATAGTTACCAGTTGAGACCCATGTATCTGGATCACGGAAACCGATACTCATTCCTGGAACACTCTTCGTAATACTTTTACGGAATTTACTTACATCAAATGGTCTTGCCATGTAGTTTTCTCCTGTTGTTTAAAAAGTGTGGGGGAATAAATCCCCCACAAAGCCGGATATTATTCGCCTTTACGGGCACGGATAGCTGCAAGAATATCTTGCGCACTAGCTTTGCCTGCATCAGCTTCCGGTGCCGCTGGTGCTGGCGCCGGTGTTGACTCTGCAACTGGCTCTGGCGTTGGTGCCGCGGCCGGTGCTGGCTGTGCTACAGGAGTACTGGGAGTAGCATTTGATATCAGTCCATCCAAGTTTACACCTGCTGGACGATAGAAGTTGCCAAAACGTGCTGGATCATAAAGCTGACCATCAACACTTGCTTCAAACATTTCAAAGATTACATTAATCTCATCAGCGTTTGGCTTTTTAGGCATGAAGTCGTTTAAGTTGTGCAAACCATGAGTTGCAACAGCATTACGTTCATCTTCAGTCAAGCCACGTTCACGACGGGCCCAATTGGAAGTTGAGTAATCTGCATACTGACCTTTTTGTGTCTTAGTAAGACGGAAGTCAGTACCTTGCTCATAATCTGTAGGAATTTCTGGAAAATCTGGATCCATCAACGCCTGCTTGATAATATTAAAAATGCTAGGATTAATAATAAATCTGCGGATTGGGTTTTCAGGAACAGTGTCTTCCTGTAGAGGACTATCTACAACAAAACCCTGAAATAAGTAACTACGCTTTTTCCAATACTTGCGAGCCATATCTTCCATGCTTGGATCTTTAAACCAAGGACGGATCTCTGCATGAATTGGGCAAGTATCGCCCCACATTTCCATACATGGAACAGTTACAGTTACGGGTTTGTGTTCATCTCCGCCAGCAACGCCACTGAAAGGAATACGAATCATTTGACGCTCACGCCAAAAGTAAGTATTTGTGTCATCACCATCTGGGAGGAAACGTAAAGTAGCGGATTGACCTTCTGGAATATTCCAGAATGCATAAATTGCATTATCTCCGCCGTAATTGGATGCGCCTTTACCTGCGCCTTTATTTTCTTGTTCGAGCAGTTTTGCTCTGATTTCTGCCAAAGATGCCATAATTTTTCTCCTATATTAGCCTTTGTATGCCTAAGTTTGTTTGCCTAGTGTAGTCACAACACTTATGCATTGTGTCTACTATATATTATTTAGTCTTAAAAGTCAAGTACTTATAGTAAAAATAATTCTGGATCGTATTTACTAAAAGATTCCTCAATTTTTTCAACTGTAGTCGCTGTTGCATCTACTGATGCTTCCTTAGGATTCTTAACTTTAGCACTCTTTTTCATATATGTCAAGAGTTTTGCAGCAGTTAATTGTGCCTTAGGTTCCATGTCATGGATATCAACACCTAGCTGACTAAGCATGTTGCTGATTTCATCATCCACTACATAATTGGAAAGAAATCCTGAGAACGCACCAAGTTTGGCAACATCATTTGTATAACGTCTGTTCTCAGGATTGTCAGGATCGTTAGGGTCAAGTGGCTTACGTAGTGTAATCTCTCCACCCTTTGTGACTTTGTCAATAAGGGCTCGTAGTCTAGCGACACGGTCCTTATCAGTTGCTATTTCTTTCACTATACGGGCAACGTGCGGTAATGCATCGGCGACATTTTCGTCAAAATTACGTACAGTGAACTGATCCCTGAGGCTGTCAAGACCTTCTTCTTCTAGTGGGATCGTCTTTGTTTCAAAATTTTCACTGTATACTTTATAGCCTTTAGTGCCACCTAGTGATTTGAATTCTTTTTTAATTTTATCTAGTCGATTGCTAACGCCTTCAACTACTTCTGCTGTATCTTCACTGACTAGTGAATTCTTTTTGGCATAGTTACGGAATTTTTGTAACTGTGCAAATTCTTCTGATAATGAAATAATGTGTGCGCCTAGTTCATCATAAGGGTTACCACCTTCTTTGATGTGACGTAGCATTGCACGAGCTGCACTCAAGTTATTAACTGGAAACTTGTAACGCTCACCTTCAGCATTTTCAATAAACAAACTGTGGATGTTGCGGCTTCTACTACCACGAACTTCTTCGTCAACATGTTTTTTATGTTTGATAATAAGTCGTGCATTTTCCAATGCCTGGTAGCTGCTCTTGCTACTTCCATATGGTTTGCTAAAACTTTCTTGTACTGTCATTTCACTATCCTTTTTTGCCTGGTAAGCAAAATCCTTTGGTTCAATATCTTTGCCAAAAGTTCTCAGCGTATATTCTACAATATTTCTATTTGCCAAATTACGTAAATTGTCTAGTAATTTTCTAATACTGTTTATATCTGTACTTTTGCCAAGGTTAACTTTTAACTCATATTTTTCATCATTAGATTCTAGATTAACCATAATTTTATTTTCGCCATTGTAAAAGCGTTTTGCTTCCAATGGATCAACAGTGCTTTTGCCATCATTAGTAAACAACTCAAGAGTAAGTCCATGCCCTTTGAGCACTTTAAAAATTTGTTCACCTAGTTTATCTATATTAATTGCCATACACTTATTTATGCTTTTAATTTAGATCAAGCCGATTGGCATAGGGGCAAGATATTCTTCATCGTTAAAACTATCACGCATATCTTCAAATGTGTTTTCATCATATGCTGCTATCACCATTGTCATACGGACTACCAGCATAGTAGCCATTACCAAATCATCTGTTTCACCGTCTTTTGCCGCATAACTGGCACCACGTGCTACAAATGTTTTAATCTCTCTCAATAATGCTTTGCTTTTGATTTTTAATTTACTGCTTTCCACCCATTGCTTGAATTTAGCACAGGCTGTTAGTTTACTGCGGTTAGTAGTATTAAAGCCACGGCGGAATGATCTTGAGCCGCCTGCTTTTTTAGGTTCACTTAAAAATGTGCCGGGGATATTATCTTCGCCCATTTCACTGATAACAACAAGTGCCGCTTCACCAAGTGTGTTGTTTTCCACACTCCAGTATATTTCACTATTAGGTGCTTCACTACGAATTTTTTCACATATTTCTCGAAGTATACGTATCTGTCCTTGTACAGGAGTTTTATTGTGTTGCCATTCTGCTACTTGTGTCATACCCGGCAATGTAAACACTTGTATAGCGGATGGATCTCCACCAGTTCCCAGACTTGGATCCAATCCAATTACATAGGTATTTTTATCTTTAATTGTATCATACCATCTTACTTGTCCAGTTTTCTTATATGGATCTTCTGCTGTCATTTCTGTAAGCATTATACTATCAATCAGTGTTTCATCAAAAGCAATAAATTCGTTTAAGTGTTCACGGCGGAAACGTTCTTCACCAATTTTACCACGTTCAACACTTGCCCAGTCTTCATCTCTATCTGGGTGTTCTTTCCAGTCTGCACTGTAACCACGAAACCCGTTTACCCCTACGTCAGTTTCGTTACCAAATTCGTCAAACATTTTTTGGCTCTGACGCCAAATTTGTGCAAACTGGTCGTCATCCTGGTTGGGTGTACTTGTGATGATACATTTACCACCTGTACTTAATGTAGGTGATAATGAAGTCCAAAATTCACGTGCAATGTTAGGTCTAACGAATGCAAATTCGTCCAAGTATGCCAGTGAGATGGATAAACCACGTCCAGTATTTTCTGTTGTTGCTTGTGCTACAATACGACTACCATTATCAAATTCAATACTGCCTTTGTTGTAACTTACTGCACCACTACGCAAGTAATCAGGCAGTGTTTCATATGCAAAACGTATACGTTGCATGATTTCCTGTGCGCCGCTATATTTGTGTGCTGCAATAAGAATAGTCTGATCTGGATTATACATAGCATACCACAGCAGATAACCTGCGGCGGCAGTTGACTTACCCATCTGTCTGCTAATAAGGGCAATACTATAACGATAGTTGTGGTAAGTGTCAACAAGTTCCTTCTGGAAATCAAATAAACTAAACTTCATACGACCTTTGGTCGGATGTTGAATCCAACAATGTTCAGTCATGAAGTATTTGGGATCTTGCATACACTTGGCTAACTCAAGTATTTGCTCCTGAGTCAGGCTTTCCTTGCGGTATGGTTTTTTAACTAGATCTGTGTTTGCTGTGCTCATAGTGGTATTTAGCTCAAAAAAAGAGCCCAAAAAATGGGCTCAATTGGTCCTAAGGTAGTTAGGATTCTTTACAGTCCTGCTAAACGTCTGACGTCTGAAATATCTTCGTCATATTCACCAGGTTGTGCAAGTTCAGCAGAATTTGCCCATTTAGCTAAACGTTCTGCTAGTTTAG
>Ga0102960_1000337_pt1 | contig 17582 bp, 24 predicted proteins | sample SalPon2_B_H2O_MG_2_FD_84521 | JGI IMG/M metagenome (GOLD analysis project Ga0102960, IMG submission 84521) | Salt pond water microbial communities from South San Francisco under conditions of wetland restoration - Salt Pond MetaG SF2_B_H2O_MG | ecosystem: Environmental > Aquatic > Non-marine...
ACCGTATCGGGCGGCGGCAACACATCTATTCGAAGATGAGAGAGCATTTGATAAACTGGTCGCTAACGGCTACGTATCTTTTGAGTCTACCAGTTACATACGTGGCGTTACTTATGATAACTCCATTGTTGTCGTGGATGAGATGCAGAACCTTAATTTTCATGAATTGGATTCTGTCATCACTAGGATTGGTCATTGCACTAAAATCATCTTCTGCGGCGATTATTATCAATCGGACTTTAAGACCGAGAAAGACAAAGAAGGAGTCAACAAATTTTTAGATATTTTAGAACAATTGCGCAACTTCTCTGTGATTCAGTTCGGGTGGGAAGACATCGTGAGGAGCGACTTCGTGAGGGACTACATAATGACCAAAGAATGGATGGGTCTATGAACAAAGTGAGACTACGAGAACAATTAGAAATAGACGAGGGACGAGTAGACGAGATCTATCATGACCACCTCGGATACCCCACGTTTGGTATCGGACATCTTATCACAAAGAACGACGAAGAGTTTGGTGAACCTGTTGGAACACCCATATCAGAGAAACGTGTTCTTCAAGCATTTGATGCTGACGTTGGCATCGCTGTTAGTGAATGTCACAAACTCTACGGTAATAAGTTTTATGCGTGGCCTGACGAGGTACAAGAGATTCTGGTTAACATGATGTTTAATCTGGGTCGACCACGTTTAAGTAAGTTTGTTAATTTTAAAAGTGCACTTCAAGAAAAAGACTGGAAACGTGCCGCAGTTGAAGGACGCGACAGTTTGTGGTATCGACAGGTGACTAATCGTGCAGAACGTTTGATGAGTAGATTGGAGAAAGTAAAAAATGGCTAAGTACAGTCGATTTGATTCACGTAACAAGAAACGTAATCGACACAAAAATCAATACCTCGATCGTGGTAGTATGGGAAGGAAAAACCGAGAACGTCTCGAAGGCGATTTATATCACCAAGAGGTGTACGATAAATACGGTATCGAATTTGCATTAAAAAAATATTAGATGGAATACGAAGAGTACCGTGACCCGTGGGCAAAACATCCTTACTTACTCTCCACCAACTATGAAGTTGATTGGAAAGGCACTCCCGGCGTAGGCGATATACTCTTCGGACTCAATTCGGTTCATATGTTGAGTCACCTTGCAAACAAAAGGCACGGCATTGAATCCATCAAGATGAATGTTTATTGGGAACATTCCGAGGATCATTTACACCATTGTGAAGATCCCGAAACCATCATAGAACGTTGTGAATACATTCACAGTTTCTATCACAACAAAGACGCAGTCAAAGTCAACCACATATTCAATAACAGAGACAAAGAACTCTGGCGTATACGTCATAGGGGTTTCCGAAGAAAGGTAGGTGAAACTGCGGTACTGGATGGTTTGCCGTCATGGGTTTTTAGGAAAGATGTCTGGACTGACGCCATACCAAACAAGGTGGTTTTCTGGAGACCACTGTTCAATGCAGAAATGCCCCGAGGGTGGAAACGAGTTTTTCGCCCGCACGACTGGGAAAGGATTATAGATACTCTTCACAGAAAAGGTTTTCAGACAACGGAATTGACATACCGAACACCTGTACGTGAGGCAATGTATCACATTCGAACATGTCGTTTCTGTATATTCTATGATGGTATGTGGCAGTACATTGCAAGAAACCTCTGTAAACCCGTAATCGTTTTGGGTGATAATTACGGTATCATGCCGGTCCATAATCCACAAGGTGTTTTCTTTTACGATCCCAAAGATAACGAGAATAGTCTTTGGAAATACCTAGACAAAATGCCAGGGGTATTGGAACACATGGATCGAAGAGTCAATAAATATAAAGATTTTATATTGGGTGAATTAAATGTTTAACATTGATCGTGCAGTAATTGAAGTGAATGGTGGTTGCAACTACTCGTGCAGTATGTGTCCCCAAGACAGGCGCACAGGGGGAAGACACAAAGATTTTCTAAAGAAGATGTCGTTAGAAGATTTTGAACGTAACGTTGCGGACTGTGCACAACATGGACTGAACGTAGTAAACCTCGATGGTTCAGGTGAAGCGACACTCAATCGTGATCTACCAAAGTATATCGAGATTGTCAAGAAGTACGGTGCGAAGGCATTCATCTTCTCGAACGGACATCGAATGAAAGGACAGTTCATGCGTGACTGTGTAGATGCGGGTCTTGACTTTTATCGTTTCTCTATGATTGGTTATGATGTGGAAACATATGACAAGTGGATGTACAATCGTATTGGTGGTACGTTTGGATCCACGTGGGACAAAATCAAGGCAATGAAAGAATACGTTAACGAAACGAATTCGGACTGTGTTGTCGCAACCTACCATCTTATCACGGACAACGATAAATTAGAATTTGAATTAAATCACTATAAGAAAATTGTCGAAGAACTAGGAATTAAAACCGAAATCTGGAAAATGCATAACTGGAGCGGAGTTTATGCCCTTGGAAATAATTCTCGAAACGGTGAAATTAAAACCTGTGGACGCCCTTTTAGTCCTGACGTTGTTATACGTGCCGGTGGTCTTGACAATAAACGTGGTGCTGTACACCCGTGTTGTCAAGTCCTTGGCAGAGATGAAGAAGCAGTACTCGGACATACGAGTGAAAATACAATCGAAGAAATATGGTACGGAGAAGCATACGAAACGTTAAGGGAACAACATCGTACTGGCAATTACCCTGATTTTTGTAAGGGGTGCGACTTCTTACTTGACGATCCTGAAGTTTTGGTGTATACTAATTTTGAACGTGACTTAATGAAAATGCACGGTACTAAATTTGATCTAGATGATTATCGAAAATGAAACCACCAGTATACATGATTTCCATCTCGGACAACGAGATTTCGCAATACTACAAGAATCTCGTTTTACCTTCATGGAAAGATTATGAGGTTCGTCATTTCGAAGCGATAACACCCAAAGATCTACACAAGTACGACTATCTCAATTTTGGATTGAAACATCGTTTAAAGGGTAAAGTCAAAGTCGAGTTCACCGAAACCGAAAAGGCTGTCTGGTACAGTCATATGGAATGTTGGGTGTTGGCAAGAAAAGAACCTATCATTGTGGTAGAACATGATATACAACTCATCAAAAAAATAGATGAATCAATATTTGAAAATGATATGGTTTGTTTAGCGCACTCGAATCGAAAAAATAAATTGAAACTTGCTGGTGGTGCGTATTACATAACACCCGCCATTGCAAAATATATGACAAATGATGCAAAGAGTAAAAAACCAATTTACTTCAATTCGGATGCTTTAATACATAACGTATGTGACAAAAAAGGAGTCTGGAAACACAGCCATTGTTTTCAAATCAAAGACGACAATATTGGTGTGACCGTGGATCATAACAAATGAAAAGATTAATATATCAAGTATGTTTGGGTGCTCAAAAAAATTCGAAATTATACAAACACTGTATCGGATCGGTTTCGGAGTATGCGAAGAAACACAACATAGATCACAAGGTGCAGACCACAGCTGTTCTTCGTATCAAACCCGACATTTTTGCAACTAATCGCAGTAAAGAGTCATATGAGAAACACGGTGGTTTTCTACCGATTTATGAAAAAGAGAATGCGTTCTCGTTTCTTGACGAATACGATCAGATCGTTATTATCGACGCAGACATTTACATTAGACCAGACGCAGAGAACATTTTCGAAGATCTAGGAGACGAGTATGCGTTTGGTGCAGTGTGTGAACGTGAGATGCCAATTACAGGTGCGTATCAACAGAAGATAATAAACTACTCTCGTATGCAGTACGACTACCTACATAAACATAAGAAGGTGGATTTTAAACCTAACCGTCTTGGTTATGAATTTTTCAATATGGGTTTAATGGTGTTGAACTGTGCAAAGTTTAAACTTTACCTTAAAGGTCAAACACCCAAACAGTTTCTTGAACGTGCAGAGTTTAAAGATTTCGTCGACGGACAAGGCCCGTGGAAGTGGAGTACAGACCAGACGTTATTGAATTACTTTATCAAGAAGTATAAAGTACCTGTGCAAAGTCTGGACTGGAAATGGAACGGACTATTTACTGCAAACACAAAAATAAATGAATGCGACTTCGTGCATTTTTTCCTGAAGGACAAGTTACCTAATGGAGGGGAAGACGTAGAGTCTTTAATGAAACTGATATGAGTTATGAAGAAAAGACCCAGAAGTACAGTACATGGGGTGACAAATATCTACAACACATAGACGTGTTACATTCGATACAATACGAAGACAAATTCAAACCCATAAACATTCAATTGTCTCTTTGTGAGATCTGTGACAGTGACTGTCCGTTTTGTTCAGTCGCTGGTCGTCCACTAAAGAGTTACATTCCGTGGCCACAACTGGTTAAGATGTTAGAAGATTTTAAAACCCTTGGTGCAAAGGCAGTTGAAATAACGGGTGGTGGTAATCCTCTATTATATCGGGACAAACAAAACAAAAAAGACATCAATGATGTCATTGCGTTGTGTGGTGAACTGGGATTTAATGTTGGTATTATCACCAATACAGAAAAGTTCGAACGTCATCTCAAACCCGAAATTTATGACCACATCAACTGGATTCGAGTCAGTCTGATTAAACTAGACGAAGGCAAAGAACCCGAGGATTATGATTTCGGTTCATTCCCCCGTGACCGTATCGGATTGAGTTATATCATATACGATGGTACGGGTGGAGTACCTGATGAGTTGTCTCGTACCAATAAACCGTATGTGGGCACAACACGTGAATCCATAGTCAAGATTGCCAAATTGATTGATCTGAATCCCGAAATCAAATTCTGTCGCATCGCAGGTGATGCACTGGTCGATGGGTTTCAGGTTGAGGTTCAACAGAAATGGAAACCGATTCTAGAAGAGATCGACGTACAGTCTAAATTCTTTATCAAAGATATATGGGATTGCACGAATCCGTTCTCGGACGGTTGTTATGTTGGATTGACACGTCCCTATATCGCTCCGAGTCCAAACGGAGGTGATTATCAGGTTTACATATGTACAAGTCATGTCCTCGAAGAAAGAATATACAATCTCGATTTCTCGTTGGGCAGTATAACCGAAGTTATAAACATATGGGAAACCTGCAACATGAATTACGCCTTGTATGGTTATCCATACGAGGTACGTCGTAACAAAGGTGATAACTGGGAAAAGGCCTGCGGCACTTGTTTGTATTACAACAACAATCGTTTGCTTCATACGGTCGCACAAAGAATGGATGAAAATGATAGGAACTTTGCATAATGTATGACAAAGAATATTACAAGTCAGTGAACTATACGGACTACCTTGCAAGAGGTGACCGATACAAAAAACTCGCCAGCGAAGTGTTAAATTTCCTTGACAAGATGAATCTAGCCGAAGGTCCGGTCTTGGATTTTGGTTGTGCGGTTGGTTTCTTGTTAGAAGAGTTACAGAAGAAACTGACGAATTGTTATGGTGTTGAAGTATCAGAATACTGTATCGAGGAATGCAAAAAGAAAGGTTTAGAGATTCACCATGAACCCGTTCGTGACATGCGACACGGAATTGTGTTTTCGTTAGACGTATTCGAACATATGCAAGAAGAAGAACTCGAAACGTTTATAAAAAATATCGAAACCAAAGTTATCGTGTTTCGAATACCGATCTGTCGTGAGGGTGAAAGTGATTACGTATTGGACGTGTCACGACGAGATCCGACACACGTCATTCGGTGGTCTAAAAACAAGTGGAAAAAATATTTCGAGTCGTTTGGTTATAAGTGTGTCGATCTAAACCTGTTGACAATCTATAACAGTGAGGGAGTCTATTCTGGCTTAGCGATGAAACTTGATTAACTATGACGTAACAACATTGTTCACCGAGTCCGAAATATTGAATTTAAAAGGACTCTATGATCGAAGTGAATCTCTGCTGGCACATCAAGATTACAATCTGTTCGATCTTGAAAAACGTCACGTGCGCAGTCAAGATTACATTCCAGAAATATTCAAGTTAAATGAATATGCAGAGATGAAGTCAATGGGTCATTACTTCTTGAAATACACCAAAGATTCGTTTACACGAATGCACACCGATAACGATGCGATAGTGACCAAGACAATAGTGACTCTGATCGAAACAAAAGATCTTATCGGTGGTGAAACTTTGTTGTTTGACAAATATCCTCTAAAACCCAGACCTTCTAACAAGTACGCAAAACGAACACCCAAAGACGACAGTTACGACAAGGATATCATACCGACCGTTGTTCAATTACAGGACGGTCAGAGTGTTATATATAATCATGCAGTGAATCATGCAGTATGTCGTGTACACGAAGGACACAGAATTGTATTGATAAGTTGGTTTAAAAATGATTAGAATATCTCATCGTGGTAACATTAACGGTCCAGAACCGATTTTCGAAAACACACCAGAACAAATTGATAAAGCACTGATGGTATCCGATCTGTGTGAAGTCGATGTCTGGATGATAGACAAACAACTCTATTTGTCTCATGACTATCCTGAAGAACAACATAAGATACCCGAATCATATCTGTCGGATCGAAGATCACGTTTGATCATTCATTGCAAAAACATTGAAGCATTGATCTATTTCCAAGCGCAATATGGTGTCTATAATTATTTCTGGCATCAAGAAGACGATTATACTCTGACATCGTGGGGATGGATCTGGGCATATCCAAACAAACCCGTATCAGACAAGTGTCTTTCGATTGCAGTGATGCCTGATGATGGTATGGATCTTTCTAACTTTAATGGTGTCTGTACAGATTACCCACTCGCATACAGATGATTAAACTAGTACTTTTTGATTTGGACGGCGTCCTTGTTGACGCAAAGAACATACACTACGTTGCACTCAACGAAGCACTCGGTGAGGAGTATGCAATCTCACCAGAAGAACACCGTAACATCTATGATGGACGTAAGACCAACGAGAAGTTACAGATGCTCACCGAACGCAAGGGATTACCTGCGGAACTTCATAAAGAAATCTTTGATAAGAAACAGTCACGTACCGTTGAGTTGATGCACGAGTTGCCGTTGAACACCAATGCACTGGAGTTGTTCAAGGAACTCGAAGGTCGGGGATACATGATTGGAGTATGTTCTAATAGCATACGTCGAACGGTATTGACCGCACTTGCAAAGTCTGGTCTTATCGAATACTGTTCGGTCATTCTATCCAACGAAGATGTAAAGAACTCTAAACCGCATCCGGAGATTTACTGGAAGGCAATGTCGATGATGGGTTGTCTACCAGACGAAACTATCATCGTGGAAGACTCACCCCCTGGCTTACTCGCCGCAGAACGTTCACGTGCCACCTATATAAGAGTAGAAAGTCCAAATGAAGTGACTAAAGAAAACATCATGCCTAAACTGGAGACAACGAAAATAATGAACAAGTGGAAAGACGAGAAACTGAACGTACTGATTCCAATGGCGGGTGCGGGTTCACGTTTCGCACAAGCAGGTTATACCTTCCCAAAACCCCTGATTGATGTAAACGGTAAACCGATGATTCAGGTTGTGGTTGAGAACATTGGTCTGGATGCTAACTTTATCTTTGTAGTTCAGAAAGAACATCGAGAACGATTTAATTTAGATAATATGTTGCCATTGATCGCACCAAACTGTAAGATAGTAGAAGTGGACGGTATAACCGAAGGTGCAGCCTGTACCGCACTCCTTGCAAAAGAATACATCGACAACGACAATCCTTTGTTCTTCGCAAACTCTGACCAGTATGTCGAGTGGGAACCTGTGCAGTTCATGTATGACATGCAGGAGACACAGGCCGACGGTGGTATCGTCACATTCAAGGCAACTCACCCCAAATGGTCATTCGCAAAGATTGACGAGAATGGTCTGGTAACAGAAGTTGCAGAGAAGAATCCTATCAGTGACAATGCGACTGTGGGTTACTACTATTGGAAGAAAGGTAGCGACTTTGTCAAGTACGCAGAACAAATGATTGAGAAAGACATTCGAGTCAACAACGAATTCTATGTGTGTCCTGTGTTCAATCAGGCAATTGAGGACTGTAAAGAGATTCGAGTACACGAAGCTTCTGCGATGTGGGGACTGGGAACACCCGAAGACCTAGAGTATTATCTAAAGGAAAGATAATGAAAAAGAGCATAGAAGATTATCTAAACATGCAAAAGAAACAGTACGAGGGTGCGTCAGGTAACTGGACGTTGACAGATCGTGACTGGGTGGTTGGTCAGTATGACAGACAAAATGCATGGAAAGATTACGACACCCATTTGTTTCCCGAGAATGTTGGGGGTGTCGCACTAGAGTATGGTTGTGGGCCAGGCAGAAACTTAATACGGTATCGCAAACGTTTTGACCGTATTGATGGTGTGGATATTGCGCAAGGCAACATAAACAAAGCGATTGTAAATCTGACTTCAAGTAACATTCCTCTACCTGAACTGATGGTGTGTGATGGTAAGTCTATCCCCGTTGATGATGAAACCTATGATGTTGTGTTTAGTGTTATCTGTTTACAACACATATGCAGTTATTCTATTCGGGATGCAATCATCAAAGACATTCACCGTGTACTGAAAGAGGGTGGCCACTTTTGTTTTCAAATGGGATTTGGTGGTAAGACAAATGGTGAACCTTGGTATGAGTATCATGAGGATCGTCACGATGTGATTGGTACGAACGGAAAAAACGATGTATCCGTATTGGATGAATCTGTGGTAGTAGATCATCTAACTGACATTGGATTCAAGGATATCAATACGTGTATTCGTGATTCAATCAAAGGTGACAGTCACAAAAACTGGATATGGGTTCAGTGTAAAAAGTGAAGGTAGCAGTTTGCGTCACAGGTTTAGTGCGTTCCAGAAACCCAATGGGAAACGTTAAACGGTACAACGAATTACACAAACAACGTTTACCCAACTGTGATTTTTTCTATACCACATGGGAAGACCAGAAACCCCAGTTCGAAAAAAACTTTCCGGACGAAACTTGTTTCTATTACAAACAACCGACGAACTCATATCATCCATATCTCGATGCAAACCCAAGTGATTACAATCAAGTCACCAAGTTGTACGCTGACCGAGTTAAGTGGGCGGCTGGATTAGACTCTCAAAGAAAACAGTGGACATCCCATCACGCAAAACAAATATTGAACTATGCGTATCTGGTCAGAGACATGCCCCAAGACTACGATGTTTTGGTGCGTATACGTTTCGATAGTGTCATAAACAAACGACACAGATTTGACAAATACATTAAAGATGCGTATAATAAAGGAACCGTACACGGTTTTGGTGTAACAAAAAAACACATGTTCAATGAGTTCTATGATTCCACTACCGAAAAACATAAAGTCTACATGTTAGACCAATGCATCATTCATAGAAGAGATGTTTTCGACACACAGTTTGCAATTGATGCATTTAACGAAAAGAGATTAATGGCCGCAGAATGGGGTTGGTACCAGACCTTGAGTCATCCCCATGGCGGTATACATAAAAATCATCATGGGTATATTAATATGGATAAAGATGTCTTACCCATGTTTATGATGGAGCACACATGACATGAAGAATATTATTTTGCAACACTGGACAGGTGAACTGGGTGAACTCGAAGAACGATCACTAGAGAACATCAAATCGTATGCCAAGTTTTGTGGTGCCGATCATAAATTGATTACCGGAAACGTTTTCCGAAAACACCTGTCCTCTCCTTGTCAAAAGTTGATTATGCTCGATCCCATGTTCGATGAATATGACACCGTGGTAATGATGGACATTGATATGTTCACTCGAAAGGGTATGACCAAAAACATCTTCACGGACGATACAGGTATTGGTCGTCATCACGGTATACAGACGGGTTTAAGAAAAAATCTGTGTAATCGTTTTCCGTTACTCGGGGACGTTCGTTATCCGTATTGGGGTGGTTCTATCTACCGATTAGAACGTGACATGCGTCAGAGGTTACGACAACACATTGTTGATTGGGAGATTGATCACTTCAACGGAAACTACGAAGACGAAGGTATCATGCACCGTCTTGCTGTCAAGGCGGATCTGAAAGAGTCTCCGGATCTTTATCTGGATCAGGATAAGTGGAATCGTTCATCGTTTGAAGATAATGTAAGTGATGGATATATAATTCATGTCCGTCGAAAAATGAAAAATACTCCCGGCAGACCGTCACCCAAACAAGATAAAATATTAAACTATCGTGCATTGGTAGAACGAGGAATTTTAGAATGAATTTGATATACCAATACTGGGACGGAGATATGCGTTCTGGTGTGGAAGCAAGTGTAAAAAATATTAAGGAGTATGCGAAACGAATTGGGGTTGAACATCGGTTCGAACATAATCCGAGATACTTTGCAAATAAAATGGGCACCGAGAGTAAATACTACGGTGCGTTTCGTCCTATCTATGACACCGACTTTGATTCGTATGACAATGTTCTTTTCCTTGATGCAGATATTTTTGCGGTTGATGGATTAGAAGAAAACATCTTTGACTCATTCACAGGTGAGATTGGGATGTGTACCGAACCATTCCAACCCAAACAACGAACAATCACAACGGGTCAGATTACCACACAACGAGATGAACACTGGGCCCAGATTCTGAAAAACATATGGAATGTGGACCTACCCAGAACTGAAGAAGGCTTGTTGAAAGTATACAACTCGGGTGTGGTGTTGTATACCAAGGAAGCGAGGATCAAGGCAAGAAAGAAATTTGTTGATTTCAATCAGTACATAAACACAATGAGAATGTCAGGAACTATTCAGTTCTATACTTTAGATCAGAACTATCTTCATGCAATGGTGTTCAAGGGTGGTTTTGATCTGCAAGAACTGGATAACAACTGGAACAGTTACATTCATTACACGAGTGACAAACACAATCCGACGAAACGATTGAACGACTGTAGAACACCCGACACTAAATTTGTTCATGCGCAGGGTGCAGGTCTGGACAGACTCGATGAAGAAACACTGTATCGGGTTGTGAATAAACCATCTTCGGAATGGGGATTCTTATGAAAATATATTGTCTCGGATTGTCACGCACAGGAACAACGACTTTCAGTGACTTTTTAAGAAGGTACGGTTTCAATATAATTCATTATCCGTCTTCGATTCAACTTCAGATGGGTATGGGAGATGGTGCTTCTGATATACCCGTTGTTCCGGTTTACAAACAACTGGACAAATCGTTTCCCAATTCCAAATTCGTTCACCTTGTCCGAGACAATTGGGTAGACGCAGTCGAACCGTATTTCTTGAGAAAGAAGGGTAGGGTTGGTCAAGCTTCTTCGCAACTCAATTTGAGGGCACAGGTATTTGGTTCTGTCGATTTCGACCGTAAATTGTATGCTGATGCGTATAAAAGACACGACGAAGATGTGAGAGAATATTTTAAAGACCGCCCAAACGATTTGTTGATAATGAACATTGTTGGTGATGAATCACCGAAACGATTGTTGGATTTTCTTGGATTACCCGACAGGGGTTTTGGGTTTCCTAAATCCAATTCTAGAGAGACGACATGGAAATAGGTATTTTCATTCAGGGTCAGTTGAGAAGATCCGATGATGAACTGAACTTACTGTTAGACATATTGAAAGATGCGTTTCCTACCGCAGAGTTTTGTTATGCCACGTGGAACACCGAATACGAAGCAAGAAAGGAATTCTGTGATTCATTGACAGGCAATCTCGAACTCTTCGAAGAGTTTGATATCGGTTACGAACCTTACCTAGACAATCCAGATGCGGTAAAAGACTATCAGTATTACAAAAAATATAATGTCCCCAATCCACCCAGACACCGACATCAAACCAAACAGATTCTGTTACACAACGAACTAATCAAAAAATACGGACACAAGTTCGATGTGATTGTACGAACACGATGGGACTCTACACCAAGTCCGTTCATTGATTTTATGCCTTATGTCAAAGAAGCATACGATACTCCCGCACTGGTTTCTATCATGGGTAGATCTACTCTAAATACTAAAATGTGTGCGATATACGATCGTTGTGATTCGACCAACCCTTTCCATCTTTACGTGGGTGAGGGTGGTACAAAAAAAATGGTGGATACGTCAAAGGGACATATGGTGCCTGATGCCGGTATTCTGATTCATAGAGTAGATGATTGGGATACGGAATTGGTTGATAGGTTACACAACGACAAAAAGTTATTGGCCGCAGAATTCGGGTGGTGGCAAGTTCTGGTGGACGGGACTAAACATCACCAATGGGTGACATACACAGGAGGTTCTATGTTAACTCGTTGCATAGACTTCGAAGAAAGAATGTTAATCAAAAAAGCAATGGGGTACGACAAGGTCAGCACGTTCTCCGAATTCGAATGGTAATGAAATGAAAGCATATGTAATTACAATCGAAGGACATACCGAGTCCGAAAAATCGGCAAACCTTTGCATCAAGTCGTCTAAAAAAGTTGGTAATGATTTTAAGATCTACAACTTCAATGCGGTTATTTCATCTCAAGTTGACGAGTTGATGAAGAGACGAAATATCAAGTGGGACTACCCTTGGGAAGGTAGTCGGTTGGACTTGCGTTCGGGATTGAGGTTATCTGCATACGAGACCGCAGATCGAAGAAAACGAGTCGCTTGTTTTCTGTCACATTATGAACTCTGGAAGAAATGTGCAGACGAGAACGAACCCTTACTGGTTTTGGAACACGATGCATTGTTTCGGAAAAAAGTCGATATTGACTTGATTCATACGAGTAAATATGATATCATTGCTCTTAATGATCCTAGAGGTGCGACTCGCAGATCTCAACAGTATTATGATTCTGTAAAACAATCTGTGTTACCCGTTGTTCCGGTACCAAAGATAGATGACGATCAGGTTCCGCAAGGACTCCCTGGCAATTCTGCATACTATATAAAACCAGCTGGTGCGAAGAAAATGTTATACCTGACAAAAGAATATGGTGCATGGCCAAATGATGCACTGATGTGTAAACAATTGTTACCCACAAAATTGGGAATCGTGCGTGACTTCTGCACTCAAGTCCAAGGAACTAAATCGACAACTACATTATGAAATCATTTGTTATTACAATTATGGACATGGAAAAGTCCGTTAAGTCCGCAGAACGATGTATTAAATCCATACCCGATTTTAACGTCGAAATGTTCTCTGCAATAACACCCGATCAAAACCCCGAACTGATCGCAAAAAGAAAGGGCGTTAATCTAGACTTCTTTAGATTTGATGGTGAAAAGTATTCACGTCACCACCGTTGCATTTCTGCGTTCATGTCCCATTACAGTTTGTGGGAACAATGTGCAAATGGAAAAGAAGAGTATCAGATTTTCGAACACGATGCGGTATGTGTTAACAACATCCCCAAAGTAATAAACTACACGGGTTGTATTTCATTGGGCGCACCCAGTTACGGAAAATTCCATACGCCTCGAATGATTGGTGTCAATCCATTGACAAGTAAACAATATTTTCCGGGCGCACACGCATACCGATTGAAACCAGAAGCAGCTAGAAAACTCTGTGAACATGCAAAAGAAAACGCAGCACCTACCGATGTATTTCTTCATACCATTAACTTCCCTTGGTTAGAAGAGTACTACCCTTGGCCCGTGGTCGCTAAAGACGATTTTACTACTATTCAAAACGAAGGTGGTTGTATTGCAAAACACAACTACCAACGAGGACGATATGAAATCCTTTGATAACACACGTTGTTTCATGACGGGTTGTGATTCAAGAACAGAATGGCAACTGAAATGGTTTCTAAAGAATTATGTCAAACACAATGATACACCCATCGTGTTTTGTGATTTTGGTGTCACTCAAGAGATGCGTTCTTGGATATATCAGGTCAGTGAGTTTGCAACTATCATTGATCCACCCAAAATGAAAGTCGGTGGTTGGTTCTACAAACCAACCGCACTACTTGCATCGCCCTGCATTGAAACGTGTTGGTTAGACACAGATATAGAAGTGCGAGGCGATCTTTCGGGTATCTTTAAATATGTCGAAGACACCAAGTTGGCAATGGTAGAGGATCGCCCTTGGACAAAACGACGAGGGGAGAGATGGCACAACTCGGGTGTTGTTGCGATTCGAGGTAAACCACCCATTCTGCACAAGTGGGCGGCAGAATGTCGAGGAAGACCAAGAGTGGGAGATCAAGAAGTACTTCACGAAATGGTTCGAGTCAATCCCATGGCGAGGTTGATGCATATCTCGGACGTTCCGAATATATACAACTGGTTGCGTATTCAATTGTTGGACGGCGAAGACAGTCCGGATATATTGTGTATGCATTGGACTGGACAAAAAGGCAATGATGTAATACGGAAATTAATCTATAATGAGTAAAGTAATTCATGTACTAGGTAACGGTGATAAAGCATATTATTATCAGAGAGAACCCCGCAAGGGAATGAAACTCCTTTGCAATATGCCTCCGTTTGAATTAGATCCCAAAGAAGTGTATGCCACCTGTATGGTGGATTTTAAAATGATGATGGCTTTGACCGAAGGTTCGGTTAATCTCGATCGTTACATGTGGGTTCTAGGAACACGTCCTCGGATCTGGATGTATGAACGTTCCGCCTTCTATCTTAAATATGCACCGAACATCAAAGAATTCTACACGCACGTGCCCGCATACGCAGGTAACGCAACAAACTTCAACTGTGGTCATATGGCAGTACATTATGCCGCACATCGACACCAAGCGGATGAAGTCCATATGTACGGGTTTGATACCATATTCGATTTCAATATGAGATCCGTGACTGATCTGGTGTTGTCCAGTGATCGAAGTGATGTGAACAACTATCGACTGTTGAATAACTGGAGACCAGTCTGGAGAGATATATTCCGAGAACATCCTAACACTAAATTTGTACTGCATCACAATCACGACAGTCTAAAGATTCCAAAACTTGACAACGTTGAAGTAAAAGTGTATGATGATAAGTTAAGTAAGAATCAAACCAGAAAAGACGAGAGTGATATCAGTGATGGTCGAGGTATGGAAGTACCGATCAACACCGCACCACTGAATAGAAAACAACGCAGAGCACAAGAGGCGATGCAAAGAAAGGCGAGATAATGTTTAAACATGTCGGAGTTGAATTAGGATATGATGATCTACAGTCGATCACGACCGAGAAGGGTCGACGTTATGTCACACCCGATGGTTCGTCATTCCCTTCAATCACAACGGTTCTTTCGATACTGTCTCGGGATAGTATTCAGGAATGGAGGAAACGAGTCGGGGAAGACTCGGCAAATAGAATATCGCATCGTGCATCGAGACGTGGTACTGCGGTTCATGAAATCATTGAAAAATATATAAATAACGAAGAAGACTTCAAGAAAGGATACACTCCGGACATACTTGCATCCTTCCTAGACGTAAAGACAATTCTTGATGAACGAATCGGAAAGGTCTACGCTCAAGAGGTACCGTTGTATTCAAACCATTTCGGTGTTGCTGGTAGAGTTGACTGCATTGCAGAGTTTGATGGTAAGTTGAGTGTAATAGATTTTAAGACGAGTAAGAAAAGAAAAAAGAAGTCTTATATAGAATCATACTTCATGCAAGAAACTTTCTATGCAGTTGCATGGGAAGAAAGAACAGGTAAACCAATAACGCAGTTGGTTACCATTATCGCAGTCGACAATGAAGAACCTCAAGTGTTTATTGAACATCGAGATAATTGGACGAAGGGACTCGTTGATACTATAGAGAAATATAAGAATGGATCAAGAGAGGCTTAGGAATTTTCTACCAACAACATCATTGGATTTTGATTTGTTGCATCTAGGGAAAATCGCACAGACGTTAGGTGAATACAATTACCTTGAAGTGGGGGTTTACAGAGGTGGGTCACTACCGCCTCATCTAGTGAATCCGGATTGTAAACTCATCATGGGCGTTGATCTTTTTCCGGATCTGTGTATGGACGAAAGACATACGGGTATAAACTATCGACCCAGTAGTTTCGAATTGGTCGTCGAAAGAACAACAGCTGCGGGAGGGGATGCATCGAAACTAAAATCATTTGTCGGTGATATACAAGACCTACCCGTAGAGGAAAGATATGATATGTGTTTCATTGATGCGGAACATACAAACGCAGCTGCGTTTCGAGATGCCTATAATGCACTGAAACATATGAAACCAAATCATGTCATGGCATTTCATGACACGACAATTGTATACGGTGCAATCGACTGTTGGACAGAATATTTAAAATTGCAGGGCATTTCATTCCACAGGTTCAAAATGAGACACAGTGAGGTAACTGCATTTGTATGTGGTGATTTACCTGAAACTTTAAAATACTGTTTTGAAAATCAATTCGACTACGATACATTCAAGATGGTTGCGAAGGTCAGACTTGGCAATTCCATAAAAGAAAACTGCCCAAATTACACAGAGTACATGAGATATGCACATACGTGAGTTAACCAAAGAAGCGCATGATGCGGTAGAGAAAACCGAGTTCTCTCAAAGACTGCTTACTGGTGCGTACACACAAGAAGACTATGTCAAGTATCTGAACGCACAGTTTTTCATTTTCCAGTCAATTGAAGTGTGGGCTAAGTATGAACTTCCTCATCGAAGTCTGAATCGTCGTCAAGCAATTCTCGATGATCTAGAAGATCTGGGTGAGTCACCAAAAGATCATAACATTGTGATGTCTGCAAAGAACTATGGTAACTGGTTGCTCGGTGAACATAGTACAAAGAAAAGAAACTCACACATCTATCTGAACTATCTGGGGTTGATGTTTGGTGGATCCATGATGGCAAAGCACGTTCCTACTTCGGGTCGAATGTATCAATTCGACAATCGCAACGAGTGCATCACTGCTATTCGGTCGTTAGAACTGGACGTTGAAACTATCAATACATCGTTTAACTATCATCGTTTAATTATGGAAGAGATGTTATGAGTATCAAAGAAAAACTGGTGTATGTTTCGGAAGCGATGCACGAAAAAATAAAGAATGTTTTTGGTGCAACCTTGATACCGACCGAAGATTATGGATGGGACAACTTTAGATATCATTCACCAGTTTTTCGTCAGGCACACGTCGAACGATACTTTCAAGATGGGTTGATGGTCGTTCATGTCACATGTATTCCACACGCAGATGATCCATCGCCTATCTTTGGATTCGACATTGTTGCAAGTGAGAAGACAGGCAAGATCAGTGGTGCGTTTCTAGACTGGTCACCTGTACTGTATGATGCAAGTTGGCATAATAGTGAGTGGGGTGGTGAACGCATTCTACCCGAATGGGCTACTGTGTTCTCCAATCAGTTCATTGCCATTCGACCCGAGAATGATGACATACTCGACTTTGCAATCAAGTCGTTTGGTGAGTATCTCCAGATGTTGAGTCATGCACAACCAGTTGATACAGATGCGGCCCGCAAAGTTATCATCGAGAAACAAAACGAATACTGTGAGAAACAGTCACAGAACCCTCGCACATTTGC
>Ga0102960_1000343_pt1 | contig 17505 bp, 16 predicted proteins | sample SalPon2_B_H2O_MG_2_FD_84521 | JGI IMG/M metagenome (GOLD analysis project Ga0102960, IMG submission 84521) | Salt pond water microbial communities from South San Francisco under conditions of wetland restoration - Salt Pond MetaG SF2_B_H2O_MG | ecosystem: Environmental > Aquatic > Non-marine...
TCATTGGATCAGAATATTTATCCCCAAAAGAAAAAATATGACCAACCTCAATACCCCTTCCTATTACCTGATTATCTTTTGATACAAGGTTATTAAATTTTTCTGTATCGTGCTTATCATCAGTAGCAGAATAAAAATTTAAATAATTTTCAACAATATCTATAATTTTATCATTAGAGCTATATATATTTTCATCAATACTTATTTCTAATAAATTTTTATCACAAAAGATTTCCGACTCGCCAGTATCAGCAACTATAGAAAACTCATGACTGAGATTTCCTCCAATTGGTCCACTATCCGCAGCAACAGGAATTGCATTAAGTCCTAATCTCTCAAAAGTTCTTAAATAAGCAATGAACATTTTATAATAAGAAAGTTTTGCCTCTTCTTGATTAAGATCAAAAGAATATGCATCCTTCATAAGGAATTCTCTTCCTCTCATTACTCCAAATCTTGGTCTAACCTCATCACGAAATTTCCACTGAATATGAAAAAGATTCAACGGTAACGATTTATATGATTTAATATATTTTCTAAAAATCTCTGTAACCTGCTCCTCATTTGTAGGGCCATATATTAATGTTCTATCATGACGATCATTAATTCTTAGCATTTCATCACCATAACTATTGTACCTTCCTGACTCACTCCAAAGCTCAGAAGATTGTAGAGTTGGCATCAAGATTTCTATTGCTCCTGCTCTTTCTTGTTCATCTCTAATAATTTTTTCAATTTTCTTAAGAACCTTTAAGCCAATTGGAAGCCACGAGTAAATTCCAGCACTTTCTTGCTTAATCATACCAGATCTTATCATTAACTGATGTGATGGAATTTTAGCATCTATTGGTTTTTCTTTTTGAGTGGGAATAAAGTAATTTGACCAAAGCATTTATAGGATCCCGAAATAAATTTTTAATACCTTAATCATAAACTTTTTAATCGAGACTAACAACTATATCTGAAAGTTTGTAAATGATTATTTAGGTGTTTCCATTAACTCCACTAAAACACCATTAGAATTTTTTGGATGAACAAAAATAATTAACGTACCATGGGCACCTATTCTTGGTTCATTTAATACTTTTGCACCTTTATCTTCCATATATTTTTTAGCTTCATAGATATTTTCTACCTCAAAACAAATATGATGCTGACCACCTTTAGGGTTTTTTTCTAAAAAATTATTTATTGGAGAATTATCTCCAAGAGGCTCAATAAGTTCTATCTGACTATTAGGTAAATTTACAAAACAATATCTTACACCCTGATCTATCATTTCACCGGGTTCGGTAATATCTGTAACACCATATAAGTTTTTATAAGTATTTATAGCATCTTCTATAGATGGAACGGCTATACCTACATGATTTAAAGGTCCAATCATTATTCTCTCCTTAAATAAACTAGTGAAAAATTATTTCAACTTTTGGTTTTTTTCCCCAAACTTGCCTAATTTGTCTAATTACAGCATTTTTTATCTTGCTTTCAAGGTTACCTGATTTATTTTTTGAAGAAATTACATTGTCTAAAGCTTGATTAACCCAATCAGATAGCTTTATTCCCTCTTCATCAAACTCAGGCAAACCAATCATTTTTATTTTTGGTTTACTTTTAATTTTATTATTTTGCAAAACTATACTTATAACAATTAAACCTGTGAAAGAAATTTTACTCCTTTCATTAGAAGGTGACTCATAATCATAAATAATTATTTTTCCATCTTTATAAAGCCTTCCACTTTCTACCTGCCGATCAATAGAAATATCTTTACTTGAAATTTTAACAACAGTTCCATTCTCTATTACTAAGGAATTTTTTATACCATTATTTTTTGCCAAATTAGCATTTGCAACTAAATGACGAAACTCCCCATGCACCGGTATAATAGATTTTGGCTGAATTAAATTATACATTTCTATAAGCTCATCTTGGCAGGGGTGACCAGAAACATGTACAAATTCATCTTTTCCTGTAATAATTTTAATGTCTTTTTTAGCAAATAAGTTTTGAAGATTCATTATTCCAGCTTCATTACCAGGAATGACTTTAGATGAAAAAATAACTGTATCACCCTTTTCAGCTACAATATGCTGATGTTCATCTCTAGCAATTTTCGATAAGGCAGCACGATACTCGCCTTGACTTCCAGTGCATAATATAAGTGTTTTTTCAGCTGGTAAATAACCTGCATTCTCTTCATCAACAAAATCAGGCAAACCTCTTAATAATCCAACAGATTTTGCAGCATTTACAATTCTATGCATTCCTCTGCCTGATAAAACGACATGTCTATCGTGTTTAGCGGCTGCTTCAGCTACAGAACATAGCCTTGCTACATTTGATGCAAACGTACTTAGAAATATTCTTCCTTCAATTTTACCAATTATTTCTTCCAACGAATTCTTAACGCTAAGCTCAGATCCTGAAATTCCTGGCGTCATTGCGTTTGTAGAGTCACATACTAGAGCATCTATTTTTATATTTTCAAAATCTAATAATTTTTTTTTATCAAAACCATCTCCAACAATAGGATCTTTATCAATTTTCCAGTCACCAGTATGAAAAATATTTGCAGAGGGTGATTTAATAAGTAATGCATTCATTTCAGGTATTGAATGAGTAAGGCCAATTGCCTTAACCTGAAAATTACCAATATTAATTATTTCACCATCATTATGGATTATAATTTTATTAGTATAATCAATATTATATTCATCAAACTTCTCCATTAAGAGAGCTGCAGTAAATTCAGTTGTGTATATAGGGCATTTAAAATATGGCCAAATAAAGGGCATTGCACCAATATGATCTTCATGAGCATGGGTTAGAATAATACCCATTAATTTATCTTTTTGAGAGGCAATAAATGTAGGGTCTGGCATTTGCAAATCAATACCTGGAAGACCTGCCTGAGAAAAAGTAACTCCACAGTCTACCATAAACCATTCTATATCTTCACCTTCACCGTAGCCGTAAAGGTTTAGATTCATTCCAATTTCACCAGTACCGCCAAGGGGAAGAAAATATGTATTTCTCATTTATAAACCTTCAAATATTTCTGCTGCATAAAATATTTTATCTTTATTTTTAGTTGTTAAAATAAGCCCCCCCTCCTTATCAATAGAAGAGAAAATGCCTTTTTCTTTTTTACCATTTGGTAACGTTACAGATATTTTTTTATTTAGCAAAAATGCTTTTTCTATCCATTGTTCCAAAATAGCTTCATAATTCAACCCATTGTTCCAAAAATTAATTTTTTTTATAATATTCTTATCTAGCTCAAATAAGAATTCCTCAGGATCAATCTTTATATTTGTTTCTTCGAAAATATTACATGACGGAAAAGTAGTTTTTAAAGGAGATTTTATTAAATTTACCCCAATACCTATTGCTATTATATGATTATTCTCATTTTTCGAGGAAATATTTTCAATTAATACTCCACCGCATTTTGATTTATTTAATATCAAGTCATTTGGCCATTTAAGTTGAACCATTTTCCTATTGTTATTCGATATAAATTTTAGAATAGTGTCATAAATTGCAAGAGCGGTTACAAAAGCAAGATTAGGTAAAAATTTTCTTTCTATATTAATCTCTATGACATAAGTTCCCATAAAATTTCCAATTAATGAGTCCCAATATCTATTTTTCCTTCCTTTGCCAGCAGTTTGCTTTTCAGCAAGTATCCAGTATGGGAAAGATTTTTTTTTATCTAATAATCTAATTGCCTCGTTATTAGTGCTATCAATTTCTTTATATTTTATAATATCAGAATTTAATCTATAATTACTCATTAATTACCTAGAGCAATTGCTGCAGTTTCAGTTAGTTTAGTAATTGGAGCAATTGTTATAATAAATATAAAAAATACTATAAAAATAAAACATGCTAAATTTGTAATACTTAAACTTTTTGAAGATGATTTTGTAATAATAGTTTTTGGTTCATCAAAGTACATTAATTTTATAATTCTAATATAGTAAAAAGCACCCACAACACTGAGCAATAATCCAAATATTGATAAAAATATTAAACCACTCTCTATAGCAGATCTAAATATAAAATATTTCGCAAAAAAACCGCCTAATGGAGGTATTCCTGCATAGGAAAACATAAACATTGCCATTGTAAAAGCAGTAAAGGGATGTTTTTTTGATATTCCTGATAAATCATTAATTTCATTAATAGTATCACCTTCGTTTAATTCAAGACTTATAATGCAAGAAAAAACACCTAACGTAGTTGCTAGATAAATCAGCATATAAATCAATAAAGATTGAATTCCATCTATGTTTGGAAAAGACAAAAGACCAATTAAAGCAAAGCCCATATGAGCAATGGAGCTATAGGCTAGTAATCTTTTAATATTAGTTTGTCTAATTGCTGAAAAAGTTCCCAAGGCAATAGAAGCCATAGATACAAAAAATATTATTTGATACCAAGATTCTTGCATGCCTGATAATGGGCCATAAAGAATATTTATTAGCATGCATAAAGCTGTGAGTTTTGGAGCTGTAGCAAAAAATGCGGTCACAGGTGTGGCGGATCCTTGGTAAACATCCGGAGTCCACATATGAAAGGGAACAGCAGAAATTTTAAAAATCAAACCAGAAAGAATAAAAACTAATCCAATTATTAGCGATGTATTAGTTTCTAAAGCCTGAAGAGCATTATAAATCTCTTCAAACTCAATCGATCCAGAAAATCCATAAACTAAAGATGATCCAAATAAAAATAAGGATGAAGATAAAGCACCTAAAACAAAATATTTTACCCCAGCCTCACTGGATTCAACATTATCCCTTTTGAATGAAGCTAAAACATAAAGCGGTAAACTTTGTAGCTCTATAGCCAGATAAAGAGTAATTAGATCATTAGCTGAAACCATAAGAGACATTCCAAGAACTGAAAAAAGTATCAAAATTGGATATTCAAAAGCTTTATCATCATATTTTATCAACCATCTTGCAGATAATATAATTGCAAAGGAAGATGAAAAATAAATCATTGTTTTAACTAATCTTGTAAATCCATTCTGAACAATAGAACCATTAAAGATATCTACTGAGTTCCATGGAATTAACATTTCTAGAAAGGATAAAAAAATTAGAATTATAAAAGAAAAATAAATAACAATTTTAGCACTATTTTTCTTTTTAAAAGCCCCAAGCATTAATAAAATTAATGCTGTTAAAGTAAGAATAATTTCGGAACTCAAAAAGATTATATTTTCAAATATTAAATTCACTTTTTTAGCTCCAAGGATAGTTGATCATGAAAAGTAAGGTTTAAAATATCCACCAAATTTTCTGAAGATGAAGAAATTAAATTAATAACTGGAGATGGGTAAAGCCCAAAAAATATAACTAAAAAAGCTAAAGGAATTAGAATTAATTTTTCTCTATTGTTCAAATCCTTTAAAATTTCGATTGCCTCATTAGTTATTTGACCAAAAATCATATTTTTATATAAAAATAATCCATAAACTGCTGACAATATAACGCCCGAGGCTGCTAACACTGCAGCTATCATAGAAACTTTAAAAGTAGCAATTATTGTTAAAAATTCTCCGATAAATCCACTAGTTCCAGGTAATGCAATATTTGCCATTGTGAATAACATAAAAAATACAGCAAAATGAGGCATATTAGATACTAAGCCACCGTAATCGCTAATTAATCTTGTATGCAATCTCTCATAGACAATGCCAATACACATAAATAGAGCAGCAGAAATAAGCCCATGAGAAAACATTTGAAAAACTGCTCCTTGTATTCCTTGAGAATTAAAGGTGAAAATCCCTAAAGTAACAAAACCCATATGAGCGATCGAAGAATAAGCAATTAATTTTTTCATATCGGTTTGAACAAATGCAACAAGGGATGTGTAAATAATTGCAATAATACTTAAGATAAATATTAAAGGAGCAAAAAATAAACTTGCATCAGGAAAAAAAGGTAAAGAAAATCTTAAAAAACCATAGCCACCCATTTTTAATAAAACTGCGGCTAAAATGACTGAACCTGCTGTGGGGGCTTCCACATGAGCATCAGGAAGCCATGTATGAACAGGCCACATAGGCAGTTTAACTGCAAAAGAAGAGAAGAATGCAAGCCATAAAACATTTTGAGCTGAAGTACTTATATTTAATCTTTCATTAATTAATAAAATCTCTGTACTACCAGTATTAATGCACAAGTATATTATTGCAGCTAGCATTAGAATTGATCCAAGCAATGTGTATAAAAAGAATTTAAATGCTGAATATATCTTTCTTTGGCCGCCCCAAATTCCAATGATTATAAACATTGGAATTAATACACTCTCAAAAAATAAGTAAAAAAGTATTATGTCTAAAGAAGAAAATGTTCCTATTATTAGTGTCTCAAGAACAAGAAATGATATCATATAACTTTTCACTCTTTCTTTAATTGAGTCCCAACTTATAAGTATGCAAAAAGGCATTAAAAAAGTTGTTAAAATAATAAAAACTAGAGAAAAACCATCTATTCCAAGTTGATAGGTCATCATACCTTCAGCTATAACAATTCTTTCAACGAACTGAAAAGATGGATCTGTGGTATCAAAACCAATTAAAAGAAGAAGAGAAACTAAAAAGGTTATTAAAGATGTCCATAAGGCAACTGATTTAGAATTATGCTCCGAGGATGCATTATTGCTCTGAGGGATTAATAAAACAAATAAAGCACCAACCAATGGAAGAAAAGTTATTATCGACAATAAATTCAAATTTTCCATTATTTAAACTCTTACAAAAAAATAAGTAATAAAAAGCATCAGGCCTATTAACATTGCAAATGCATAATGATAAATATATCCAGTTTGAATTCGCGATACTTGTTTAGCAATATCCATAACTCTTGAGGAAACTCCATCAGGACCAAATCCATCAATAACTCTTTTATCACCAAAATTAGATAAAAAATTACCGAATCTTGAAACATTTCTGACGAAAATTAATTCATAAAGTTCATCGAAGTACCATTTATTTAGTAAGAATTTATATAGAGGATTAAATTTAATAGATAAAAATTTTGGAATTTTTGGATAGAAAAGATAAAAAATAATAGCAGTTATTAAACCCAAAATCATCATTACAAGTGGAGAGTATTTAACCCATTTTGGAACATAATGAATTGACTCAATAACATGGTTATTTTCAGATAAGTAAATAGAGGTTTGCCATAAATACTGATAATCATGAGACATAAAATAATCCACGAAGTAAATTCCTGAAAATACTGTTAGTATTGAGAGAGCTACTAAGGGAAATAACATAACCTTAGGACTTTCGTGAATTTTTGAAAAAATTTCTGTGGAAATATTACTCTTACCATTAAATGTTAAAAATATAAGCCGCCATGAATAAAAACTAGTTAGGAGGGCTGAAAATACTAACAAATAAAAAGCATAAAAATGACCTTCAGTTTGAGAAACAAATGCTGCTTCAATAATACCATCTTTAGAATAGTAACCAGATAATAAAGGAGCCCCTGTTAGTCCAAGTGTGCCAATAAGCATTACTACCCATGTAAAAGGTATTAACTTATATAGTCCTCCCATTTTTCTTATATCTTGCTCATCAGATACAGCATGAATAACTGACCCAGAACCAAGAAATAAAAGTGCTTTAAAAAATGCATGAGTAAATAAATGAAAAATTGCAATTTGATAAGCCCCTGAACCTAAAGCAACAAACATATAACCAAGCTGAGAACATGTTGAGTAAGCTACTATTCTTTTAATGTCATTTTGAACTAGCGCAACTGTTGCAGCAAAAAATGCAGTTGATGCACCAATATAAGTTATAAAAGATAGAATTGATGGAGACATCTCGAACAATGGAGAGCATCTTGCAACTAAGAAAATACCTGCTGTAACCATTGTTGCTGCGTGAATTAAAGCTGACACTGGAGTAGGTCCTTCCATAGCATCAGGGAGCCAAGTATGAAGAAATAATTGAGCTGATTTGCCCATGGCACCCATAAATAAGAAAAAACATACTGTATTCAGAACATTAAAATCCATTCCAAAAATTGAAAAAGTATTTGATGATAATTGATCGTTCATGGAAAAAATTGTATCAAAATCAAGAGAACTGGTATAAAAAAATAAAATTGCCAATCCTATAAGAAAACCGAAATCCCCCACTCTATTAACTATAAAAGCTTTCATTGCAGCTGAATTTGCTGAGTCTTTTTTATGCCAAAAACCAATCAATAAATAAGAAGCCAGCCCAACACCTTCCCATCCAAAAAATAATTGAAGAAAATTATTTGATGTAACAAGAATTAACATTGCAAAAGTAAAAAAGGATAGGTAAGCAAAAAATCTTGTTTGATGGGGATCGTGACTCATATAACCAATTGAATATATATGAACAAGAGAGGAAACAGATGTAACCACAACCAGCATAACAGAAGTCAGTAAATCCAATCTGAGAGACCATTCGGTAATTAAGTCGCCCGAACTCAACCACTCAAATAGAGGAACAACTAAATTATAACTTTCAGAGAGAGTTAATTTTAAAAAATATAGGGATAAGAAAAAAGGAATAATTATCATTATACATGACAATGTGTGACTGAGCATGAGATTTAATTTTTTACCAAAAAAACCAACCACTAAAGAACCAAGTAGAGGTAAAAATACTATTAAAAATAATGCCATCATCCACTCATCTTGTTAATTTGATCAACTTCTATATTTCCGACATTTCTAAAATATACAACTAAAATGGCTAGACCTATTGCGGCTTCTCCTGCTGCAACAGTTAAAATGAAAAGTGAAAAAATTTGACCAACTGAGTCATTAAGAAAGGCTGAAAAAGCAACCAAATTTATACTTATACTTAACAAAATAAGCTCTAAAGACATTAAAATTATAATGACGTTTTTTCGATTCAGAAAAACACCTACAACACCTATTGTAAAAAGCATTGAGGATAAAATTAAATAATGCCCTAATTCAATTATCATTTTTATCCCTATCATTTAATTTAATATCTACTAACTCAATACTTGATTTAGAATCTCTATTAATTTGATTGCTAATATTTTGTCTTCTAACATAATCTCTGTGTCGAAGAGTAAGAACTATTGCCCCAATCATTGCTACCAATAATATAAAACCAGCAAGTTGAAATTGTAGAAAATAATCTGTGTATATTAAATTTCCAAGTATTTCGGTATTAGATAGATTACTTATTTGTGATTTTCCAATGATTTTAAATTCATTAGAGAAAATTTCTGGGGTATAAATCATTAAGCTAATTTCTAAAAAAAGAATAGCTCCAATAAAAAGGCCAAGAGGAAGGAATTTTTTAGTCTCTTTTTTAATATTCTCGATATTAAAGTCTAACATCATAATGACAAATAAAAATAGAACAGCAACCGCCCCTACATAAACAATAACAAGTATTAATGCTAAAAACTCAGCACCAGCCAAAAGAAAAATACCAGCGGCATTAACAAATGAAAAAATTAAAAAAAGAACTGAATTAATTGGATCTTTTGAAAATATAACCATCAAAGCAGAAAGGATGATTGTTGCCGAGAAAATATAAAAGAGAATTGCTGGAAACATAATTTAAAAACGCCTATCGAAAAGGTGAGTCCCTCTCAATATTTTTTACCAAAGAAACTTCCCATCTATCACCATTATCCATAAGTTTTTCTTTACTATACAAAAGTTCTTCTCTGGTTTCAGTTGCAAATTCAAAGTTTGGTCCTTCAACAATAGCATCAACGGGGCAAGCTTCTTGACATAAACCACAATAAATACATTTAACCATATCAATATCGTATCTAATTGTTTTCCTTACACCGTCTTTATCCCTTGGACCTGCGTCTATAGTAATTGCCTGCGCGGGACAGACCGCTTCACACAATTTACAAGCTATACATCGTTCTTCACCATTAGGATATCTTCTTAAAGCATGTTCACCCCTAAATCTTGAGGATAATTTACCTTTTTCAAAAGGGTAATTAATGGTTGCTTTTCTTTTGAATATAAAATATTTCATACCAACAAAATATGCTTTAATAAAATCCCATTGAAGATATGTTTTTAAAAAATTTAGAATAAATTTCATCTTGAATCCTATGGTGCAATATCAAAAATTAATAAAAAACTTGCAGTTAAAACAACCCAAAATAGAGAAATTGGAAGAAAAACTTTCCACCCTAATCTCATAAGTTGATCATATCTATATCTAGGAACAAGGGCTTTTACCATTGAAAATAAATAGAAGACAAATGCAACTTTTAACATAAACCAAACTACTCCAGGTATGAAAGTAAATGGAACAATATTTAACGGAGGTAACCAACCTCCGAGAAATAAGATTGTAGTCATCGCGCACATTAAAAAAGTTGCTGCAAGCTCACCTAAAAAATAAAGCATAAATAATGTTGATGAATATTCTATTTGATAACCAGCAACTAACTCAGCTTCAGCCTCGGGTAAATCAAAAGGAGGTCTATTTGTTTCAGCTAATGCCGAAACAAAGAAAATTACAAACATTGGGAATAAAGGAAAGATAAACCATAATTTTTTTTGAGCAATAACAATATCTGATAGATTTAATGAACCGACACACAATAGAACAGTAATAATTACAAATCCAATTGATACCTCATAAGAAACCATTTGAGCAGCAGATCTCATAGCGCCCATAAAGGGATATTTTGAATTTGAAGCCCAGCCCCCCATCATTATTCCATAAACTCCTAAAGATGAAACAGCAAAAATGTATAAAATCCCTACATTAATATCAGCAACCACCCAATTTTCTGCAAACGGAATTACTGCCCAAGAGGATAAAGCAACAAAGCAAGTAACAATAGGTCCTAAGATAAAAATCATTTTGTTAGCTTTTTCAGGAATTATAATCTCTTTAAATAATAATTTTAAAAGATCAGCTGCTGATTGAAGAAGACCAAATGGACCTACAACATTTGGACCTTTTCTTAACTGAACAGCGGCCCATATTTTCCTGTCAGCATAAATACCAAAATAAGCCATTAAAAGCACTGCAATCATTACTAACAATGACTGAAAGAAAATAATCAGTAACGGCATTATATAGCTTATAAATAATGACATTTATCAATCACCTGCTTTAATTTTTTTTGAAATATTATTTCTTTCACACATCAATTTTGATGAACGAGTTATTGAGTTAGATAGCCAAAAGTTATTTAAAGAATTTGTAAAGATATGTTCCTTTATATCTTTTGTTTCTATTTTCTTTGGAAATTTATCATCCGAAAGACACAAATCTAAATCAGTTAAATGAGGATAATGCTCAAATAAGCTAGACCTTAATTCTTCAAAACTTGTAAAAATATTCTCTAAGCCCATTTTTTTTGAGATTAATGATATAATTTCCCAATCTTCTTTTGCTTCTCCAATAGGAAAAGTAGCCCTTATAGACTCTTGAACTCTACCTTCGGTGTTAATAAAAAGTCCATTTTGTTCATTAAATGTGGGAGAAGGCAAAATTAAGTCTGCTATATTTGCACCTTTATCACCATGGTGTCCTTGATAGATTATAAAACAATCATTTTTTTCAGATATATCTATTTCATCAGCACCCAAAAGGAATAGAGTTGAAATATCCCCTGTTTTATAACTTTTAATAATCTGATCTAAATTTTTACCTTTTTCTCCTGGCAAAAAGCCAATTTCCATTGCCCCAGGCCTTGAAGCTGCGGTATGAAGAACATTGAAGCCATTCCATTCATCTTTTAAAAAATTATATTCATGCGCTAACTCAATACATAAGTTTAAATAATCTTCTCCCTTATCTCCCATCAATGCACCTTGGCCAATTATCATTAATGGATTATTCATTTTAGATAAATTTTTACTAAATGGATGTGTACCATTAATTAAGTCATAAATTATTGAAGGGTCATCACCTAAAAAATTATAATTGTAATTTAAATCAACTTGGCTGCCCAACAGTCCAATAGAATAATTATTTTCTTTAGATTTTCTTATTATTCTAGAGTTAATAAGAGCCGCTTCAATTCTAGGATTCGTTCCAATTAATAAACAGCCATCAGATTCATCTATTCCTGATAACTTGGAATTAAATAACCATCTTTCTCTATCTCCGTTAATTTTAGATCCATCTTGTCTACATTCAGTGTTAGGAGACTTAATCGTATCCATTAATTTTTTTAATGCATATATAGATTCTATTGATGCTAAATCGCCAATAATTGAAGCAATTTTTTCAGGTTTAATATTTAAAAGTTTATCAGAAGCAACATCTAAAGCTTTACTCCAGCTTATTTGTTTAAGTTTACCATCTGTTCTAAGATATGGTTTATCTATTCTTTGAAGGCTTAAGCCATCCCAAAAAAATCTTGTTTTATCAGATATCCACTCCTCATTAATTTCATCATTATTTCGAGGTAAAACCCTCATAACTTTATTACCTTTGGTATCTATTCTTATATTTGAGCCTAAAGCATCCATCACATCAATGGATTCTGTCTGTTTAAGCTCCCAAGGTCTGGCAGAAAATGCATAAGGTTTTGAAGTTAAAGCTCCAACAGGACATAAATCTATTACATTTCCTGATAGTTCAGATTTAACTGCTATATCAAGATATGTAGTAATTTCCATATCACGACCTCTTCCAATAGCTCCTATTTCATCTAAACCTGAAACTTCAGTAGAAAATCGAACGCACCTAGTGCAATGAATACATCTATTCATTTCTGTTTTAATAAAAGGACCCATATCTTTATTCTCAACGGATCTTTTATTTTGCTCGTATCTACTTCCCCCTACCCCATAAGCAACTGACTGATCCTGTAAATCACACTCACCACCTTGATCACATATTGGACAATCAAGAGGATGATTAATTAAAAGAAATTCCATCACCCCTTCTCGAGCCTTTTTTACCCTTTGTGTTTTTGTATGAACTTTTAAACCATCAGAAACCTGCATTGCGCATGAAGCAACGGGTTTAGGACTCATTCCTCTTGAATCCTCAATATCAACCAAACACATTCTGCAATTACCAGCAACAGAGAGTTTTTCATGATAACAGAATCTTGGTATCTCAACACCAGAAGCCTCACAAGCCTGTATAATCGAGAGATTTTCTTCAACTTCAAAATCTTTTCCATCTATTATAATTTTAGGCATTACTACTCCACTAAAATTTTATTTTTTGTGTTAATGAGTCTCTCTTCCATATAGCCTCTGAAATGTCTTATCAAGCCTTGAACAGGCCAAGCTGCGGCATCTCCTAGCGCACAAATACAATGACCTTCAATTCTTTTTGTTAAGTCGAGAAGAGTATCAATCTCGTCTACCCTGGCATTACCATTTGCCATTTTTTCCATCATTTCCCAAAGCCATGTTGTCCCCTCCCTACATGGAGTACATTGTCCACAACTTTCATGTTTATAAAAATAAGAAATTCTTGAAATTGCCTTAATTAAATCAGTAGATTTATCCATGACTATCACTGCCGCTGTTCCAAGACCAGAATTAACAGCTTGAAGCGAGTCAAAGTCCATTAAAACAGTGTCACAAATATCTTTAGGTAACATCGGTACTGAAGATCCTCCAGGAATTACAGCTAGTAAATTATCCCAGCCACCTCTCACACCGCCTGCATGTTTTTCAATCAAATCTTTTAAGGGTATACCCATCTCTTCTTCTACATTACAAGGATTATTTACATGGCCTGAGATACAGAAAATCTTGGTTCCAGTGTTTCTTTCTCTACCAAGAGATGAAAACCAATCAGCACCTCTTCTTAAAATAGTTGGGACAACTGCAATACTCTCAACATTATTAACTGTGGTTGGACAACCGTATAGACCTGAGGTCGCTGGAAAAGGAGGTTTTAATCTTGGCATTCCTTTTTTTCCTTCCAAACTCTCTAACAATGCTGTTTCTTCGCCGCAAATATATGCTCCAGCTCCATGATGAATATAAATATCAATATCTAATCCAGCCCCACATGCATTTTTTCCTATAAGACCACTTTCATAGGCTTCATTGAGAGCTAATTCTAAAGCTATTCTCTCGTTATAAAATTCACCTCTTACATATATATAACAAATATTTGCTCCCATTGCCTTACAAGCTATTATACATCCTTCAAGAAGCTTATGAGGTTCATTTCTTATTATATCTCTATCTTTACAGGTGCCTGGTTCAGATTCATCTGCATTCACAACTAAGTAATGGTTTTTGCCGGTAGGCTCTTTTGGCATAAATGACCATTTTGTTGCAGTAGGGAAACCAGCGCCACCTCTTCCTCTTAGGCCAGATTTTGTTAATTCTTCGATAATTTGATTTCTATCTTTTTGTAAAATATCTTTTGTATTAGACCAATCGCCTCTTTTTTTAGCATTAGCTAAATTTGATGACTCAAATCCATAAAGATTATTAAAAATTCTATCTTCATTTTTAAGCATTTTTATAATCCGTATTATAGGGTTCGGAAGAGACTCTTCCAATTTGAGACCCAACTTTAATAGATTTATTGTTTTTTAAACTATTTATTAAATCGATCATATTTTCATAATTTAAATCTTCATAGTAGTCTTCATTAACTTGGACAGCCGGAGCATTAACGCAAGCTCCAAGACACTCAACTTCGAGCCAACTGATATTATCAGAAGATACCTCTCTCTCTTCTCCTATTAACTCAATACATGCTTTTTTAATTTTATCAGATCCTCTTAACCAACATGGGGTTGTTCCACAAACTTGGATAAAGTGATCTCCAGTTGGCTTTAAGTTAAACATTGAGTAAAATGTGGCTATTTCTAAAACTCTCATTTTCGGCATCTCAAGGATTTCAGCAACTTTTGAAATTGCTTTCTCAGGAAGCCAGCCTCCTGCTCTTTTTTGAGCTATATAAAGACTTGGAACAACAGCAGATTGCTTTCTATCTTTAGGGTAGTTTTTTAAAATCTTTTTAATAAGCTCGTTATCCTTCTTGCTAAAAGAAAATGTTTCTGGCTGAATACTATCTAATCTCTTTACAGTCATCTATCAACCTCACCAAAAACTAAATCTAATGAACCAAGAATAGCTGATAAGTCTGGTAATAAATGACCTTTTCCAAGGTAGTCAATTGCTTGGAGATGGGCAAATCCTGGTGCACGAATTTTACATCTGTATGGTTTATTTGTTCCGTCAGATATTAAATAGACACCAAACTCTCCTTTAGGAGCCTCAATAGCCTTATATACATCACCTGGTCCAACATCATAACCTTCGGTATATAATTTAAAATGATGAATAAGTGCTTCCATTGAAGATTTCATTTCTGCTCTTTTTGGTGGAGCTATTTTTTTATCTTCACAAATAATCGGCCCTGGTTTCATTCTTTCGACAACTTGCTTTATAATTGAAATTGATTGACGGCATTCTTCAACTCTAATTAAATACCTATCATAATTATCACCATTTTTTCCTACTGGAATTTGAAAATCGAGTTGATCATATATTTCATATGGTTGAGTCTTTCTTAAATCCCAATGATAGCCTGACCCTCTAGCCATCACCCCTGTCAAACCCCAATCTAAAACATCTTGTTTAGTAACAATACCTATATCAACATTTCTTTGTTTAAATATTCTATTTTCAGTAAGAAGACTTTCTAAATCATCCAAAACTTTTAAAAATGGGTCACAAAAGTTAAAAATGTCATTAACCAGACTCTCCTCTAGATCTTGATGAACACCGCCTGTTCTGAAATAAGCTGCATGTAGTCTTGAACCGCATGCCCTTTCATAAAAAACCATAAGTTTTTCTCTCTCTTCCCAACCCCACAGCGTAGGAGTTAATGCTCCTACATCCAAAGCTTGAGCAGGAACGTTAATCATATGATTTAAAATTCTTCCAATTTCTGAATATAAAACTCTTATGCACTGAGCTCTTTCAGGAACTTCAACATTTAAAAGACTCTCAACTGCAAGGGTGAAAGCATGTTCCTGATTCATTGGCGCAACATAATCTAAACGATCAAAATAAGGTAGGGCCTGTAAATAAGTTTTATTTTCGATTAATTTTTCAGTTCCTCTATGAAGAAGACCAATATGAGGCTCCACTCTCTCAACAACCTCTCCGTCTAAATCAAGAATAAGCCTTAATACGCCATGCGCGGCTGGGTGTTGAGGGCCAAAATTAACTCTAAATTTTTCACTAGTATTATTTGTCATTAACGGAATCGCTCTCTGAATCATTTTCAGGGTACTTAATACCCTCCCATGGACTTTCAAAGTCAAAATTTCTAAACTCTTGTTTTAGTTCAACAGGCTCATACACAACTCGCTTTTTTGACTCGTCATACCTTACCTCAACATAACCAGTTAAAGGGAAGTCCTTCCTTAATGGATGACCTTCAAAACCATAATCAGTCAGTAACCTTCTAAGATCTTTATTACCTTTAAAGTTAATACCAAATAGGTCATATGCTTCTCTTTCATACCATTCTGCGCAAGGAAAAAGCTTAGAAATACTAATTACCGAGTCATTGTTATCAGTAAAAGTTTTAACTCTAATTCTTGAATTATTTGACATGGATAAAAGATTGTAAACAACCTGAAACCTTATTTCATTTTCTGGCCAGTCGACACCGCATAAATCTGTTAATTGAGAAAATAAGAAATCTTCATCATCCCTCAATAACTTTAACAAGTTATAAAGGTTATTATTATCAACGTATATAGAAAGATCATTTGCAGAAACTTCAGTCTTTACAATAAGTGATTTGATTTTGATGTTACTTTCAATCTCATTTAGCAACTGAGAATAATTTTTTTGTTTATACATTCAAGTTTCTATCTTTCAACAGTCCCTGTTCTTCTTATTTTTTTTTGTAATTGTAAAATTCCATACATTAAGGCCTCTGCTGTAGGGGGGCATCCAGGGACATAAATATCAACAGGAACAATTCTATCGCAACCTCGAACAACTGAATAAGAATAGTGATAATAACCACCACCATTTGCACATGAACCCATAGATATAACATATCGAGGTTCTGGCATTTGATCATAAACTTTTCTTAGTGGTCCAGCCATTTTATTCGTTAATGTTCCGGCAACAATCATCACATCAGATTGTCTAGGTGAGCCCCTTGGTGCTGTCCCAAACCTCTCTAAATCATACCTAGGACCATTTGCTTGAAACATTTCTATCGCACAACAAGCAAGTCCAAATGTCATCCAATGCAATGATCCAGTTCTAGCCCAATTAATTAATGATTCTGATGAGGTGACAAAAAAACCTTTATCAGACATTTCAGACTGGAAATTTTCAACATTATTTTCGGAAATTAATCCCATTCTAATGCTCCTTTTTTCCATTCATAAATAAATCCAATAGTTAAGATTGTTAAGAAAAGCATCATAGAAAAAAATCCAAAGAGACCAATATCTCCAAAAACTATTGCCCATGGGAAAAGAAAGGCTACCTCTAAATCAA
>Ga0102960_1000344_pt1 | contig 17468 bp, 42 predicted proteins | sample SalPon2_B_H2O_MG_2_FD_84521 | JGI IMG/M metagenome (GOLD analysis project Ga0102960, IMG submission 84521) | Salt pond water microbial communities from South San Francisco under conditions of wetland restoration - Salt Pond MetaG SF2_B_H2O_MG | ecosystem: Environmental > Aquatic > Non-marine...
GGCATACTATAAGAACCCTTCCCTTTGATACGATGCTTTTTAAGGACTTGTTCTGTTTTCACATCTTTTGCGGATTTACGTTTGCGTCTATTCGCCAACGTGCTTGTTGGATGCGCTTCTGCGATCCTATCTAAATTTTCATTCCAACCGTCGTCATTTTTAAACCCACCAGAAGCAGTGGTGGTAAAATTAACTTTGTCGAAAGTTTGAGTGATGTGGGGGTTTTGAGCAAGGAATTGCTCTTTGTCTGAAATGCTATAGAATTCTTCAAAATATGATTTCTTTTTAGAATCATAAAAACTGTAGAGTGGCATATAATATCCTCGTATTATTGGTATTTATTCAAGCAACATTTGCTGTGACGAACCAATTAGGAATCTCACGTTTAGTCCATTTGGCGAAACTTACTTTTTCTTTTATATAGTAATTATGATATGCCTGCAATGCGCTGGAAGTTTTACAATATTCTGGCATACATTGTGGGGGATCGACGAAGCCAGTAGACTGTAGATTATTAGGAGCATTCGCCAACGCATCACGAAGTTTACGATCGGTTTCGTGCACTCTTCCATATCTATGAGTGTATTCATCACATAGATGATAGAATAGCTGATATGTCCAATCGTAATGATCTTTTGATTTTTGAATCCACAATTCGTCAGGATGCTTTATGTGGCTTGCCATATAGAGTGTATCTTCACGCCAGTCTTCAAGAAGCCAACGTTTTGCTTTCCGACCAGTCTTAGTTCTGCCCTCATATTCTTTTCCATCTAACACACGATGTGCAGTAGAAAGTAATTGAGCATATTCAATTATCATTTTTACGACATGCTTATCGCAATGTAATTGTGCGCAGGTTTTAGGGTCTTTGTGAAGATAAAAGATGTTCATTTTTGGCGTCTCGCTTTCCTATTTCATAAGCACTCATAATAATATTATAAATGGAATTTTGATCTAAGTCAAGTATATTTAAACTGTCGTATTGACCACGAAAGTTAATGCCGTGAATGATTAGACCATTTTCTTTACTATAACGAACATCACGAATGTTTCTCAATTTATCAATCATTTTATCTCCGTTCCATCATACTTTAAAATTTCAATTGAACCGTCTTCATCTGTTTTGCTGCGAATTACGCCATATTGTATTAGAGAAGAAATAGTCTGACCGATAACATAAGGTCTAAACAACATATAGCTTACAAATGTTCCTGAAACATATGCGAGTCCTATGAAAAGATATTCAGTCATCTATCTTTACTCCTCCAAAAAGTTGTACGAATTTAGTTTTCCATTTCTTTAGTGCTGGCTCTGGATTGCCATAAAGTTTGAACAAACGCCAATATTCTTGATTGGTTGGTTCAGTCTTTTCTTCAGTTCCATCACGATATACTATTGTCGTTCCACCATGTGCATGGTATAGCTTCATCGCACCATCACGTGCTTCGATAATATCAACTCGATCAAAAGATGCGAGTTTCTCAATTTCATCATACATTCTGAAAAGTTTTTGACGTTCGGGATTCATGTGTTCCATATCCTTATTTAGCCTGCGATTCCAAAATCCGAACAGCATTAATAAAGTTATTCATAACATTTCTCATCTGAATCGCACCAGCATCTTCTCCGAGCGGAATGCAAATAGCCGAGTCGTTATTGGCTCGCATAATTTCTTCAGCTGCCATCTTACACGTTGCATGATCTTCATATGCCATTTTCAGATTTAATGCCGATACAATCAGAAGAAATTTCATTATGCTTGCTCCTCATATTCTAGCAGAAATTCTAAAGCCATTTCAAGTTCAGTCGTAGTCAGTTCGTTTGCTGTGACTTCACCGCTAATAAATTTAAAAACATTTTCCCACATGATTAACTCCCACAAGCTGCCAAAATAACATTTTGAATGATGCCATAATGATAAATCGCTATTCCTACAAGTATCCCTACAATAACGCCCATTATATCTTCTCTTTCTCAATGTTGTACATAAGAAACTTAATATCGTTGATGCTTTGAATTGCATCTCTATCCATCTTCATATGGATCTGCTCTTGTACATCTGATAACATCGAAAACAGAACATACAGCTGGGATTTTTCCTTAGAACCACCTACCATGTCCATATTGTTGATAACTGCATCATTAAAGCGTTCAATCATATTCATAGTTTTTTCCTCTCTCTAACTATACTCTATTGTACCTACTCTGGAGAAAAAGTCAAGCGTTTTTTAATGAACCCCATTTTTTGTACGATTATATTCGCCGACAAAACCCTCATAGATCTCCTGAGCCACGTCAGAGGCAAAGAATTCAGCAGTTCCCTCCACACGATCAGCCAATTCGAAGTCATTGGTCATCAGCACCGTGAAGTAATACGAATCCCGAGTAGTCTCGTCTTCGATATATGCTAGGCGATCCAGGACGTTTCCAGCCTCATCAAATAAGACCAATTTCTCATCAACGTCATATCCAACTGTTTTGATAATATTCATTATTATGCACTCTTTTGTTTCTAATGTCAAGCGTTTTCTTTCACCCGAGTGTTTTTTAAGAAGTTCTCAAGAGGCATATCTACCTCATAATCCTCTAGACCTTCAACAACACAATAGTCACGGCGATCTGCGCCAGGTCCATCAAGAATATCAACGATACGACACTCTTTCTCCACATATGGATTGTCCATATCAAGCGGGTCAAATCTTTTAAACAAATAAGTGTTTTCAAATAATTCTGTATAATTCATTATGCAGCACCTTTCAACTCAACAGTTTCATCAACCGTGATATTCTTAGGGTCATAACCAGCCAAACGGAGAGCCATCAGGCAGTCTTTCATACCGTCTTCGGTGTAACGGCGAGTCTCAAACTTCTCAGTTTCAGTAGTAACACGGATGGTATAATATTCGATTTTCATAACAAGTTCCTTTCTTTCATTCTCTCTATTCTTAGAATAGCATATATCGCAATTTAAGTAAAGGAAAAAATGAAAAAAAGTGAAAAATAAAATTGTTCTAAATCAATTACTTAGAATTTTTTATCAAAATTTGCCACTTACATTCTTCGCTGGTGCTTATTCGTTCTATGTGTTTACTCTTATCAGTGCATCGATAAGTGCAATAACGAGTGTCTGGAATCGTCAGCGATAGACTTATGGATATGAGATAGCAAATCATTGGATATAAGGATAAGCCATGCACCAGAGTTCTAGCCCAAGGCGATATCCAATCTCACAGGTGATATAGGCGCATACGAATATCAGCGCATTTTTGAACGTTAGAATGTCATTCATTTTTTTCTCATCTTTCTTAACTTTCGGAAGAAGTTAAAGGTCTTTGACTCAACAATACTTTTGGAAATTTTTCTACGACGACGAGCATTTCTATCACGATGCATACGCTCTGATTTTGAATGTGTCATTTTTTCCTCCTATGTAAGAAAGTGTCTCAACACTCCTGCTGATAATACAAAAACAAGCACACCATTCAAAAGAATAAGTGCACGGTCATGCCAAAGCATCCCAACCCAAAGCCAGCCACCTGTGCCAACTAGGCTGAGAATCATATCGTATATTTTAGGAACTTCTTCTACTGATCGACAAAGAACCGCTGCCAATACGACAAATGAAGAAAACCACTTAACATACCAGTCAAGCGTATAGAGCGGAGTTTGAGTTTTTACTTCAGGCATTGAACTTCTCTTTAAATTTACTCACATACATTCCAGTAACATTCTTTGCAGTCAATGCAGTAAAGTTGGCATTATCTGGTAATACAAAAACGAAATTGACTAAAGAGTATTTTCTCATAAACCATTCAAGATAGCGGACACGATGAACGTTATCATTTGCATTAGCATGCGTCTCTGGACCATACCCCTCTTGGCCTTTAAAAATATTATCTGTTGATGCTACAGGGTCGTTGAGCAAAAAATCAAAGCCAAGACAATAAAGTTTATCGTGTTCTCTACGAATTGCTTCAAGCATTGCATTCATACCTGCATTAGATCGGCGACGATTTGGCGAATATTCTATGGATTCCCAACATTCGTCTTGAGGCGGAAAGATTATACGATCGTCCTTTCCCATCGCCTCATCTAATCTTTCAATGATTGCCTGAAATTTAGGGTTGATTGAACTCAGATAGTCATAGTTATTAAATTCAAGATATGATGCATAACTTTCAATGATTGCCTGAAATGTAGGGTCGATTGAAATCAGATAGTCATAGTTATCAAATTCACGATATAATGCATTACAGCCAAAGATCGTTCCTTGTCCAACTAATCCATTAAGGTTTACAGGTTTACGACTAACGCCATTCCCCAGTATAAATGCTGTCTTCATCACCGTCCCATTCTTCATTATCTACCATTTGCTTAAGATGCGTTTTAAAGTTTTTAATCGGTTTACGCTGTTCTTTAATACGTTTGAAACCTTTGTTTTCGTCTTCAAAGTTTTCGTTTTTATTTTTACCCATAACAGTCTCTTATCGTCTCTTCACCAATCTTTCGCCAAATTAGGAAATGCTTCTGCAACTATGGCTTTGGTGATCCCTTTAAACGGAAGTTTTTTTTCTTTAATTGCCAACAATAACTTGGCTTCTTTCGGATCAACGCTTTCAAGGATTTCAATAAACATTTGTTCACGTCTTGTCTGTTTTAAGTTCTTTTGTTCGGGCGTTGGTCCATCTACAAAATAATACAGCTTACGAAACTCATAATCGAGTCTGCCATCAATATCAGAATTATCTTTCAATGGCGTATAAGGCGGCTCTCCTGGTGGAAGTAACCAAACGACATTTGGATCTAAAGCATAACCCAGAATAGTCTTGAGAGGTGCGCCACTATATCGTTTTAATTCTTCAATCTTTTCTTTCTTCGTTTTCTTCTTGCTCACGTTTTCAAGAATTTCATAATACGTCAGTTTCATTAAAAGTCTCCAATATCTTCAATAAGATTTTTTAGTTTATTCTTTACGAAATAATTTAGTAATCCTCTGCGTTCTGGCAACACATAATTATCATAGTTATCAATAACTTTTTTGCGTATTTCTTCTGGAATTAAGTCCAGATTGATTAATGCTTCGTTTCTTTTGTAATTGCGGAGCATCATCTCGTCGCAAAAATCTTTCGGATTCATGGTAATCCAAGCATCTAGTTTTTTGCCTGTTAATGGCTTTTGACGAGTTCCTGCTACAATACAGTTATCGCCACTCAAGAAGTTTGGAACACCATCACCACGATCGCCACGCATAATATGCTCACGAAGGAATGCTTCGGGATTGTTTACACGAATCCATTTTTTGGTGATAGGGCTGTATTGATTGACATTGGCATACTTCTGTAACTGAGAAAAGTCCTTATCGCCAGAGACAATAAGAATTTCTTCAGTATCTTCGTTGGTCAGAAATACACCTTTATATGCGCAAAGTGCACCGATGATATCATCAGCTTCGGCACGATCAATCTGAATTACTTTGTATGGAAAATGTTGTTTTAGTTCGTCACGAATCTTGTTCAAAACTTCGAAGATTCGATTCCAGTCTAATGGTGATTTTTCACGATCTGCTTTACGATGTGCTTTGTAATAAGGAAAAATATCTTTGCGCCAATAATTCTTATCATCGCAACAAATGACCATATCAGTACCATAATCTTTAGTGAATTTATTGCGATACAGTCTAATGCTGTTAAGAACCATATGACGTATAAGATCCTCATTGACTTCGGTGTTGTTTTTACCGAAGGACATCATCAGATTTGAAATCATCACTTGATTCAAGTCAAGGAGTATCATTTTTGTCTCATATGTAAATATTATCTAACATAGTATATATTAGTCTAATTTGACAAAAAAGTCAACACCTAATTTTAGGAATCGTCTTTTTTCTCAAGAAAATATTGTTGAATGTCTAAGACCTTTTCGCTGTTTATTATTTCTATGATGGTCTCAGTAAGCTGTTTTTCTTTGCGCAACCAGAAGAGTTTGTCTTCGATCTTACGAAGTTCTTCTTCATAATATTCAATCTCTTGTTCTTTGCGGACTCTTTGTTCAATAATATCAGTTAAGAAAATCAATTTGCTCATAACTATTAATCCTCAAAATCGTCATCCAAAGGATCCCAAGGTTCGTATTCTTCTTTTTCATATATGTTCACAATCTCATCAACCATAGAATGTAATGGATGATCGAATCCAGACAGGCGATAATATAATGATTTTATGGATTCGGTAATGAAGGTGAAGTCTTTGATAAAACTATCAGCATCAGTATTTACTCCAGACATGGCCATGTTTGAAAGTAAAGTTGTTGCCTGATAGTCTACCATTTCCTCAATCATTGTTCGCTTTTGCTCGTTCAGATCTTTACGCAACTCCTGCTCAGTCTTTACAACAGGACGTTCAGATTTCGGAAACTCAATAACATTGTTGCTATTCATCAGAGATCTCGTTTCCCCAGCGATAACCTAGATCTGGATAGAAAACACCTTTTGTACGTTTAGGATTTCCTTCTTCATCATATGCCATAGCGACACACCTTCTTTTTATTTTATTTTCTTGCTCTTGACCATAACAGTCATCAACATAATCGCCATCACGAAGGTATTTTTCTAAATTGCGAATGTAACCTTCCGTCGACTTCAATCTTGCGTCAGCACCCTTCACATTTTGACGAACTGCTTTACGCTCTTCAGAAAGAATTTCTCTATTGTATTTGATCCATTCTTTCACTTTTTTATGAGAAAGATAATGGTCATCGTCTAACGCCAACACACTTTCATGAACATTTTTATATTGTGGAGGATTGGCGTTCTGCCGTTTTTCACGTGCCTTCGCTAATCGTTCAGCAGCCTGCAATCGCTGCTCCTCACTCATAGGTTTTCTACGCTTCGCCATTTTCTATCTCTTTCACATACATAACGTTTGATTCTTCTAATCCGTCTAATTCATACTGATTAGATATGACTTTATGAATCGCTTGTTCTTTGGTGTCAGCATCAACCTCAAACTCTTATTCAAATTTGACGCCGATTTTAAACTTACCCATTTCTTGCTAGACCTTGAAGCAATCCAGTCCACTCATTTGCACGAAGATCCCAATTATAGAAATTGTCCGTCCAGTTTTTCTGGAACAATAACTTACGTTGATTATTCTCATCAAACTGACGCTCGATGGCTGCATTTAACATACCAGCGAAGATGTTGGCATGAACGTTTTGATCTTCTTGATATTGATACATTACAGCGAAATTGCCTGTCGTTTCAGGTAATGCTGCAAGGTTCGGACATACGACCTGACAACACGCTGACATGGCTTCAATAGCAGAGATACAAGATGTTTCTTGCCAGACGCTAGGATAAGCAAAGATATGCGCTTCTTGTAATGCCTCACGAACAACGCCATTTGGTTGAAACCCATGATATGTCATCTGAGGATGATTCTTAATTTCCTCAAACAATCCAAGATAAGGTTCATCACGTTGTGGCCAACCATAAGCATTAAATGATGAGTAGACATCAAAGTGAATCTTATCGCCGTGAATTTTAGCCAACTCACGAATGGCTGCAACAGCCAAATGAAGCCCACGATGCGGCGTCGTATGATAGATGATACGAACTTGGTCTTTAGACTTTTCCTTGAATGGAATAGGGTCGATAGCGTTCTTCAAAACGATAGAGTTCTCATAGGGAACACCCAAAGCGAGATGATAACCATAAAGTTGCCAGTTTGATACAAATACCATTTTGGCGAAACGCTCACGTGATGCAGGATCTCTTAAATGCTCTACTTCAGGATCTCCGAATAAATCGTGGAGCCAAAGAACATTTGGTTTATTTGGATCGACATAACGAACACGTGACTTAATGATATTGAATTGCTCAAGCAGATCTCTATCTACACGATCGTACAGAGCCTTATTCATCAACTCCGTCCCGCCTTGCGCTATATCATATGTCCCATCTTCCTTCATGGTCGATTGAGGATTCATTGAAAATTCTTCAACTTCTTCTTTATTATCATCAACAATTTTGATTGGCATTATTACACCCTCACGATCTTATAAGCGCTTTAAAGGAAGAAACGTTTTCAATCTTAAATGATCTCCAACCATTCTTCTCTATATCCCATACTGAGATTGACGTTTTGGGGGTTGAATTGTTTTGAATCGATTCTTCCAATTCCATTTGTTTTGGTAAATACATTTCACACAATGTACAAACCATACGACGCTTAGTCCCATCAACTTTTGTGAAAATAACTTCACAAACATTATTTTTCAATTGACTAAAAATTGTCTCCGTGTCCACCTGATACTCCTTCATAATGTTGTAATAACTCATTATAACCGCCAATGTGTTTTTTGTCAAGCCAAATTTGCGGAACAGTTGTAAATCCTTGATCTTTTAAATATTGTAATGCACCAACCTCTTCATATATGCTAACTTCAAGATATTGGTCGCCACGTTCTTTTATAAGGGACTTTGCCTTATCACAAAACGAACAATCATTCCTAGTGTAAATGACGTAATTCATTTTGTCCTCCGTTGATGTGTTCATTAAGTTTTTTAAGATTGTAAGCAAGAACTCCTCCCCAATATTCTCTGCCCCAAGTATTTTCTTCGAACTTGTTAAACATTGTTAATGAGTTTTCTACACGTCTTTCGAGTATTTCTACCAATGCCTTATGACTCCAGCTATAATGAAGAAACATGTAATCCAGTTTACCAACTGAAGAACCATTCTTATGTATAAGCCACGTCTTGCATTCTGCTGTGTTAGCACAGGAACTTTAGGTTCATCCTCATCATTACGTCCGATATAATAATCGAGCGCACGAGCCATTACCTTTTCCCATGTACGATACTCGATCATTTTATAATCTGAGAAACGATATGATTTTTATATAACGCTTTTGGACCAACGCCCATGCTTTGCTGGATAATTTTTGGGCAAGGCGAGCCTTTACGCCATGATTCCATTGCATCTACATAGCGATCGAGAAACGATCTGTCTTTGCGATTGCGACAATTTTTCTTTGCCACATTACGACGTTCGCCCTTTGATGTATACGTTGTTCCGCTTGAACGTTTTCCTTTAGCCATCTAAGTATCCTTCTTCCATTTCTTCAACTTCAATTCCATTATAGATATAAATTTCACAATCATATGAATCATACCCATTTTCTTCGAGCCATGTCCAATAATCTTCTTCTAACTGCTCGATTAGATTTTCTTGTTCTTCTTCAGATAGGTCTGTATTAGTTATCGAAAAATCAACTGAAATTCCATCCCATGTAGAACCAAGTTCCCAATTAGCAAAGGCAGTTATTTCTATTTCGCCTTCATCAATGCAGGATTGAAGTTCTTTTGCTTCTTCATCATCTTCAGGGATTATATAGTAATCGCCACCACGCCATAATGTGGTAACATTAATCATTTGTCTGCTTTCTTCCTTTTGAAAAAACTCAATGTCTTCAACAGATTTCTTGGTTTTTGGGGTGATAGCATATCGCTTGCCAGCTTCAATTGTAATACTCATCATCTTTCTCCATTAATTTTTCAGCAACCATTTCCGCTATAGATCCTACAAGCAACAAAACTGCAAAGGTAGTCAACCAAAAATTGGTAGAGACTAAGAGAAGAAAAACGCCCAAAGCGATTTGAATTCTCAATCCATATTTTCTTACAATATCCATAATTTACTCCATAATATTGGCGATCTCGGCAGGACTCGAACCTGCAACCTACGGATTAGAAGTCCGTTGTTCTATCCAGTTGAACTACGAGACCATTTATTTCCAGTCATATACACTATAAGCCTTAAAGCATAAAAAAGCAACACAAAATTCTGGAAATAGTGTAGGAGTGTCATACCAGCTAATTGAAAACTGCGGAAGTATGTATATCTCCTGTTCGTCTTTCCATGTATTGTACAATCTTACTTTGAAAGAACAACCTCGCATATTTCTAACCTTTCGAATGCATCTAATCCGTTAAGGAACTCGTTAATTTCAGTGATGGGGATAGTTTCAATATCTTGCGCCGCCACTGTAATTATATAGTTTTTTGTGATCGAATCGATGTCTTCATGAGATGAGAAATTATACATCATTTGCCTCCAAAATATTCATCACGAACTTTGCGCTTATCAACATAACGCAACTCACGAAAATCTTCGCCGAGTTCTTCACGAAGTTGCTCAACAGTCATAGTGCGAATTTTTAAAGTTAACAATTCTTTAATCGCTATGAAAACAGCCGCTGCCGCAACGAAAACAAAAAAACATTGAAGAGCGAAACCTACAGTAATAACAGTATCCATAATACAACCTTTCTATTTCAGATTACAGAACGAAGTCCACATTTCCTCCACTGCTTGGATATTACTTGTTGGACCACACAGAATATCCCACTCCCCAGAAGCATTACTATAAACGTAAATCACGTTTTTCTTTTCACTAAGACCAATTTTCAGATCCCCATAAGTATGTTTGGCTGAAAATTTACTATCATCAATTTTGATTCTACCAATTTGCTTAACATTCGCCCGTGGCATATTCGTAAATTTCCTTCCAATTTTTCACCAAACGAATCCCTTTATAATTCATATTGAATCCATGTTCCATCAATATGCTATCGAGACCCAGTGCCTTACCAACTTCAGCGTTTTCGATTTTATCCTCAACCCAGATACAGCCAGTATCACGATATTCTTCTAAGACTTCGTCTTTATCAGCGCCAGTATCCAGATAGACAAACTTCTCAAAGGCAGTTTCGCCGAACAACTTTTTAAGATTTTGAGTACGAAGTTTTTGAGCATTCACATCTTTACTCAAGCTAGTAATAGCATGGAATACAAACCCATGTTCCTCGTGCAACTTTCGGACATACTGTATCGCATCACGAAGGGGAGGCAAGAAACCTATCGCCGCACTCTCATTAAACAGACGTACAAACTTCTTACCCTCTTCACGAGTCAACCCATAAGCCTCATCGACGCTATATACAAACTGTTTCTCATCACGTTTGTATCCTTTACCGTTCATCCAGACTTCAAAGGCATATTCCCAGTTAAGGACTACACCATCGCAGTCTACAAGTATTAAGTGATCATATTTGTTCATTTGTTTTCCTTTCTCTCACTATACTTAAATTATAGACCCGATTTGCAATAAAGTAAACACCTAATTCCATCAAATAACAATTTTATGTGAAATAACCTGAACACCATTAGGATCGCATTGTAACTTGTTAAAGACTCGCTTAATGCAATCTCCTGCTTTTTCAAGGACTTCTTCACGAGTATATCCATAAAACACTCGTGCGGATTGAGACCCATCGCTATATTTTACTTCTAGTTCTGATTTAAACATGATATATTCCTTTCTCTCACTATACTCTAATATTAGCATATTTCCGCAATTAAGTAAAGCATTTTCTTTTGTAATGATTTCAATAACTTAGCAAAAAAATGAAAAAAGTTGAAAAAAAGTGAAATTAGGTGTTTACTTAATTGCAAAAGTTTAGTAATATGGTAATTGTTGTGATAAACCAAACATGGAGGTAATTTTATCATGAATCTTAACGTAAACCAAAACACTCAAGAATCACGTGTATTGTCGGCTCTTATGGACGGTCGTCGTTTGACTGCAAAGCAAATCGCTGCTCAGTTTAGCGTAGGCAATCCTGCCGCTGTAATCCAGAACCTTCGCTTTAAAGGTTACTCGATCTACCTGAACACACATAAAGACTCAAAAGGTCGTGTGACTCAGAAATACACCTTGAGCACTCCTAGCCGCAAAGTGATCGCCGCTGGCTATCGTGCACTGGCTGCTGGTACGGTTGCTGCTTAAGAAGTTATAACTTCTCCTTAGGTGAATGGGGATCCTTCGGGATCCCCATTTTTTTTATCTTTGTCTAGTTTCTTCATGACGATCTATAGCAGATCTAAGATCGATTACAGCTTCCTGATATGTTAGATATGGACCAGATATAATGTCATGATAAAATTCGTCGACGCAGACGATATTGAATGCATCCATGAACGAAAAATTTATGCTATTGACTATAGCATAAGTTCTATCTTCAATCTTTATTTGTTCAAGATTTTCCATCAGGTAATTTGTTAAACGTTCCCATCTTTCCTGAGTCAAAGCAAATTCCATTGACAAACCAGTTATAGAACTTTTTATATGTCAAAACCATCTCATCGTGGTCTTGATTGAATGCCTCATTGAACGCTTTATTTAAGAAGTCCATACTGTCCAAATGTCCACGAATCACTGCATTATTATAGTCAGCATACCCGAAACGAATGATTGGAACTTCGTGTAACATAGACTCTATTCCTGTTCCAGAATTTACGATACAAACCGCTTTAGCTTTCGGAATAATCTCATGTATGGAAACGTCAGTCACATACATTGCACGATGCCCAATAATTTTACGCAATGGTTCCATGCTTGCTTGATTGATCGGATGCCCTTTAAATACGACTTTGATGCCACTAATTCGTGACCATTCGCATAGACGATCTACCAAATGCTCTACTGATATAGGACTATGCCATTTGATGGTCTCATCATGAGGCAATTGTAATGGACAAAATACGAATGGCTCGTCAAGTTCAAACTTACTGTTTTTTGGCTGTGGGAATTTACTTTCGCCTCTTAATGCTCTTTCCTTGTAGAATTGAAATGTTGCTCCATCATCGTAAGGAATATCGTCATAACTACCCTTAACATATTGTGCGCCACCAGCCCATCCTAATGGGTCGATTGTAAACAGTCTAGGAAATACAGTTTGCATATAATACATACACTCTGGACCACCTTCAAAGTTATGCTTTTCTACATGTGGAATATACGCTCGATCGGGAGCATATTCTTCAACCAATGACTTATGATGTTGCCAGCGTGGTGCCTCAACAACAACAACTTTGTCCAGCTTCATTTCATGATAGCGTTTAAGCGTGTCTACAAACTTCGCCCATGGCTCACGAATTTCTGGCAACGTCTTATTCGACTTTTCTAAGCCAAATTTCTTAAACGGTAAATCCAATCGTGGTTTTAAAATCAAAACTTTCATTGCCATTGCCTCGCAGTAGAACCAATCAGTCTATTATAAAAATTCTTTGCTTCAACATATTTGGGATTATCATATTTTCTTGGACCTTTTCCTGTCCAAATCGTTGTTCCTTCAATAAATTCCCAGTCCATAAATTGATTGTCGAAGTTAGTAACATGTTCAGGCTCGACCTGTCGAAATACTTCTGATAATGCAATTTGATCAATAAACCATTGCATTGGACCTTCCTTAATCCTCATAGCAACTGCATTCGCCACATTAATCGCACGTTCATCCATATATACTACACCAGCGGCGACTCGAGTCCCCTCACGTTCCCAAGAACTGCCAGTTTCTAATGGCTCACGTGGAAAATATCCTGTTGCAGTTTCTGGCCAATCAAAGTCTTTCATCAACAAACAATCTACATCAACAGTCAATACTTTCTTAGCATGAGGCAGAATTACAGGCAATACGAAGAAACGAAGCGAAGCATAATAGGCTCGCATCTCTCTGCCGCTATTAGGAATATCATTGTAACTGAATGTTAAATTAATTTTAGTATCTGTGTTGATGATATTTGCGATATTAAATGTTTCTTGTGTGGGATTACATACGTGAATATGCATATCTTTATTAACATCATCACATGAGTAAATCAAAGAAGGCGCATGGTCTTTAAAATAGTTTGCATCACATGCAGCAAATACTACTGGACCATTCGGAACTTCACCATAAATTTCTTCCATACTATTTTCCTATGATATCATATTTTCCAAAAGGCTGTTTCGGTTTCAAATCTTCTGGATTATATCCAGCCGCCACAGCTTCAGCTAGTGCATTCTCATATGCTTCTACAACGTCTTGTCTTGGGTGTGGTTGGGCGACTCCTGTGAACCAAGATGGTGTCCAAGGCTGTGTTGCCATGTTTGTAAAATGTAACTGATTAATTTCGCCCAAGTCATAATCTTCTCCGTCTAATACATTCCATTTGGGATCCAGTTCATGAACCAGATCATCATTACCACTAAACTTGCGAATCATGCGTTGATGCGTTTCAGAAATATTTTTGATACGACTTACAGGAATTGAATGCTTTTCAAATGCGGCACAATCAATAAGAGTGACACAAAACTCATGACCACCAAATCGATTCCCTTTACGAGCAGCCAGCGGTTTACCTTGCATATCGGTTTCCCACAATTCTTTCATATCACGATAGTTAATCATATCGCAGTCTGTATAGATTGCTCGACCTTCAAAGTTGCAGTATTCAGCAATGCCCCAACGAAAGCCAGAAAAGGGTGTTGGCCAAGTCTCAGTTTTCCATCCATGCCAGAACGAGGAAGGATTGTGAGTTTGTCTCATAAAAACAATTTCTAGTTCTTCAGAGCAATTCTTTTCAAGTGAGTGTAGATATGCGGCTTCAATCGTGGCATCCTCGCCGTTAGAAGATGACCCAATAAAAATTCTAATCGCCATATTTGTATCCATAAGTTTCTATTTCATTTTTAAACAATTCAGCTACACAATCTATAGTGTATGGAGTGTGTATTTCAGTATAATGCCCTGTCTTTCGAATACCAGACTTTAACTTTGTATTATAGACCAAATCCCGTGAAATGTCAAGGTCTAATTTTTCATTCAACGTATCATACATCTCTTCCATTTTTTCATAGAAGAATACTTCTGGCGTTGCTTTATGATAATTTTCCCAGTCTCTCGGCAAAACAGCAGTTGCCATTTTAATGTAGTTTTCAAAGTCCATATGACCATATTGTTGAGGTTTTATTTTCTGATGCCAATGATAACTGCTAACAACTTTGTCCCAAGGATTTCTTTCAATTGTGAATATGTAATAGTTTTCAAGAGCAATCGGATATTGCAATTTCATAAAATCATATCCAAGATGACCATTAGAATTGAATGGTATATTAAAGGCAGGTGTTTTATCTCTTGACGAACCAGTGCATATATCACGACTTCTATCAAGATAAGGTAGCATCAGATGCTCTAAAGTTGACCCTGCGGTTTTTCTTGTCTTGATAAAAATGAATTTTCTGGAATGCGAAACAATCATTGCGTCACTACCACTGTTCCTCCTTGAAACCAGTTTCGGCAGAGAGGAATTACTTTACGATTATAATCATTCATCCATTCAAGCAGGGCTTTCCATTCGTGTTCTTGCCATGTTGTATATTTTACACGACTAATTTTTTTGGGCGATGCTTCGCCGAATACATGACGCCAACAACACAATTCATCGAAACGAATAATAGTTCCTGGAACAATCAAGTCATTAAGTTCAGTCAATACAGTTTTTGTGGAGGAGTAAAGGTCAGCGTCTGCGTGCAGAAATCCGATCTTACCAAGATTCTTTTTATATTCTGGTAGAGTTTGGTCGAAAAACCCTTTCACCAACGTAACATTATCTTGCACTTCAGGCATCTCACCACCACGATCAAATGCCTCTTTTTTAGTTTTCTTTTCGCCCATATCCCAGTCTTCAGGAAGTCCTTCGAATGAGTCGAAACCAATAATCTTACGATCGGGAAGGGCAAACGCCAAACAATTAATAGTGACGCCTTGAAAAACACCAAACTCTAGGATTTCACCTTCAGGTATTTTATCTGCAAGCCATTCGAGTTCTCTTATTCGAACAGCCATTGTATCATAATCATCTGATAAAAATTTAAATTTATGTACGTTTTCCCAGTCTGTAATCTTCATTTATCAATCTTCCATCGCTTATGTGGGCAGGTTTTCTGTACCACTTTCCATTAATGTTATCATTAAAATATTTATCGTCTTCCAAGACATCTTCTTTAAATTGCTGTTTTACTTCTTCGTAATTGACATCTCCCTTCGTTGTATGAAGAGATAAAATTACACGCTCAAAATCATTATAGCCGCATTCTTTAATAATAGCAAGCAATTCTTTTGACGAACCATAATATTTTTTCCAGTCGCTCTCGTATTTCACACGGTTCTTCTTTCCCTTAACACGTTTATAGTGCCAAAAGTATTTACGACCGATATATTTCTTACCAGTTGATTTTTGTATGATGACATATACGAATCCTAGAAAGGATCCTATATCTTCTGATGTAAATGGTTTTGAATTAAATGTCCAAGGGTTTTCGTAATCACTCGTTTCCATCAAAATCTAACTCATCATATTCATCATAATCTTCTTCTTCATCTTCATCATATGCGATATCGACATCAGAGCCACAGAATGGACAATAGATTGGCTCTTCGTTTTCTTCGGAATCTACATAAATTTCATATTCAGTTCCGCAAGAATCACATGTCATTTCATAAAGCATTTGATCTGGATCAGACATTAAAACTCTCCTCTCTTGTCTTCTTCGATCTCATAAAAGTATTCATCACTATTTCCTGCACTCCACTTTGGATTTTGCTCGACACTGAAATATTTAGTCGAGACTTTAAAGTCTGGTGTTTTAGTATCGTGGCCAATTAAAGACTGCTCAAACCATCTAATTCTATTATTTGGTTGAGCAGCAAACTGACCGTTGTCTAATTTTATTACATTAAATGATTTATGTTCGTTCGGTGTTTCGGATAGTGTTGTATTTAGTTCGTTCGGTTCGCTGTGGCAGCTATCAATAGTAAACATGTATTCACCATGATATAAATTTCTATCTTTAGCATAGACAGCGCAACGCAATCCACTTAGCGTAGATTTCTCGATAACAGTGATGTTATAAGAAAAAGAGTCCCAGATCTCTAAGAAATCTAAAGGAAGATTTCCGTGATCAGTTTTCCATACAAAAGCACTCAACGGAATTTTATCGTATAATGCTCCATATTCGGTCAATAATGCTTCGATATAAAGTGCTCGACCTTTTATAGATTTTACGGATACCCAAACGCAAGGAGTAAATTCTCCTTGACCTTTTCCTTCCATATCGTACAAAAACTCTTTTCTTACTAGGCATTCAACTGGCGGCAGATTCGCTACTAGATAAGCCATTAAGACAATCCATAATTTGTTTTCTTTCTTCTTCTGTGTATTTGCTCCATTGAGCAATTTGTTGTAGAGTTCTGCCGCATCCCATGCAAGATTTAGTTGCAGAGGACACGGCACAAACCCCTATACATGGACTACTTATATTTCGCATCCACCAGCCACACAAGCAAGTTCTTGTGCACCTTCGGTCATATCAGAAGTCTCATAAGCAGCCAAGCCAGACCAGTCAACGTTTACTGGCATATTCTTAAGTTCAGCTTCATAATCTTCCTTAACGATATCTTGGTATGGCGCTTGTTTATAGACGTGCTCAGAGAATGGTAAGAATGATACACCAGACATCCAGTCAAAGTGTTTGTAGACCCAAGCACCGACTTCCATCCACTCATGCTCTTTAACAGAGATGGTA
>Ga0102960_1000346_pt1 | contig 17394 bp, 11 predicted proteins | sample SalPon2_B_H2O_MG_2_FD_84521 | JGI IMG/M metagenome (GOLD analysis project Ga0102960, IMG submission 84521) | Salt pond water microbial communities from South San Francisco under conditions of wetland restoration - Salt Pond MetaG SF2_B_H2O_MG | ecosystem: Environmental > Aquatic > Non-marine...
ATCATCCAGTAATAGGAAAACGCCGATGACGTGGACAGGGTGACGTGTAAATTACGACCCAACTCTTGCGTGGCTGTAATGGCTGCCTCTAACCCCGTTAAAGATCGCGAAACCCCTGCAAATAAACGTGCTCCAGCGGCTGTTAGTGTTACATTACGGTGGGCGCGTACAAACAAAACGGTGCCCAGCGTGTCCTCGAGTTGACGGATGGCGGCACTGACGGATGGCTGCTGAATGGCCAATTCCTCTGCTGCGCGGGTAAACGACCCCAATCGGGCCGCCGATTCAAATATGATCAGGTTGCGTGGGGATTGAAATTTTTTCCAAAAAATTTGCATAGGCTGTGTCTATCCAAAACATGGATTTTTTCAAGGGTCACAAAGTGGATTTCTGTGCTTAGATAGCGAGAACTGAATTTTCGGAGCGCGCATTATGGCAAGACGCAGTCGCAAAGATCGCAGATCAACGGAAACCGTGGGCGGCGCGATCCCGTCCCCCCATATCCAACGCAGTGTTCCCCATTTCGATGTTTTGGATGAGGCGCAGTTGCAGCAATTGGATCAACAGGTTGATTGGTTGATCGAAAACATTGGTGTTGCCTTTCGCGATGATCCCGTTTCCTTGGACATTTGGCGTGCGGCTGGGGTTATGCCAACAGGGGAACACGGGGATTTAATTCGCGCGGATGCGCAATGGATCCGCGAATTGGTCGCCAAAGCGCCCTCTCAGTTCACGCAAATCTCGCGCAATCCTGCGCGAAATGTGACGATTGGGGGCAACCATCAGGTGTTCGCCCCAATCTACGGTGCGCCCTTTGTGCGTGATCTGGAAAAGGGACGCAGATACGCGGCCTTTGATGATTATGAAAAATTGCTGAAACTCGTTTATATGCATCCAAACCTGCACCATGGCGGATTGGTCATTTGTGAACCCACCGACATCCCCGTGTCCAAGCGGCATCTGGACATGGTTTATGCGCAAATGACCCTGTCGGACAAACCGCATTTGGGGGCGATCACCGAAAAAAGTCGTGCGCAGGACAGTGTGGACATGGTGGAAATCATGTTTGGTGCGGATGCGATGGAGGAACATGTCTGCATCATGGCCAACGTCAACACCAATTCCCCCCTACTTGTGGACCGAGTGGTGAGCGAGGCGATCCAAGTTTATTCCTCTCGCGGGCAGGCGATGGTTGTGACGCCCTTTATTCTGACGGGGGCCATGGGCCCTGTCAGCACCGCAGCCTCGGTCGCGCAGGCGGTGGCCGAATCCATGATGTGCTGTGCCTTTGCGCAATTGGTGCGTCCGGGTGCGCCATTTGTGATGGGCAATTTCCTGTCGTCGATGAGTTTGAAATCAGGCGCGCCTACATTCGGAATGCCCGAACCGGTGCTATCCAACTATGTGATCGGACAAATGGCGCGGCGTTTGGGATTGCCCCTGCGCTGCGGCGGATCCTTGACCGCATCAAAAATCGAAGATGCCCAAGCCGCCTATGAAAGTGCAGATAGTATGCATTCAACAATGTTGGCGGGATCAAACTATACCCTGCATGCAGCTGGGTGGTTAGAAGGTGGCCTATCAACAGGATTTGAAAAACTGATAATGGATGCAGATCGGTTGGGCAGTTATCAAAAATTCTTGGGCCAGGGGTTGGATTTGGGCTCAGATGCCTTTGCACGCGATGCCTATGAACAGGTGGCGCCAGGGGGGCATTTCCTGGGCAGTGATCACACCATGCGCAATTACCAAACGGCGTTTTATGAACCCAAGCTAAGCGACAGTGAAAATGTCGAAAGTTGGGAAGAGGGCGGTTCAAAGGATATGCGCAAGCGTGCCTTTGAACGCTGGAACGAAATGTTAAAGCAATATCAACCACCCGCATTGGACGCGGCCAAGAAAGAGGCGCTGACAGATTATGTCGCGCGGCGCAAATCGGAATTGCCCGATGCGTGGTATTAATTTGGGAGAGTGAAAAATGCCAACCATTCAAAAAGACGAAACAACAGGCGGCAAAGCCTTACCCAGCCATGCAAAAGTCGTCGTAATTGGCGGCGGTGTTGTTGGGTGTTCCATTTTATTTCACTTGGCAAAATTCGGCTGGAAGGATGTGATCCTGCTAGAACGGGATGAGCTGACATCAGGATCCAGCTGGCACGCAGCGGGGCAAATCCACACGATCAGTTCGGACCCAAATATTAGTCGACTACAAGGCTACACAATCGATCTGTACAAAGAGATCGAGGAGACATCGGGCCATTCCGTAGGACTTCATATGACGGGCGGTTTTTATCTGGCTTCGAATAAGGAATGGTATGACTACCTAAAACGCGAACGGTCCAAGGCGCGCTATATGGGATTGCATCAAGAATTCATCAGCCCGGCTGAGGTGGCCGAACGTCATCCCCTGATTGATCCAAAACATTATTACGCGGCCCTTTGGGATGATCAGGATGGGGATTTGGACCCATCGGGTGCCACATATGCATTTGCGAAATCTGCGCGTGTTCATGGGGCGCAATACTTCACGCACACACCTGTCACCGCAACCACGCAGCGTGCAGATGGCAGTTGGGATGTCAACACGCCACGCGGCGTTGTGAACGCAGAAATCATTGTGAACTGCGGCGGGCTTTGGGCGCGTGAGGTTGGCAAAATGGGTGGCCTAAACGTGCCTGTGCAGCCGATGGAACACCATTATCTGCTGACCGAAAAAATTGATGAGATTGCAAATTTCGGCTCTCGTCTCCCTTGCGGCATTGATTATGAGGCAAACATTTATTTCCGTCAGGAACGTGAAGGCATGCTGCTGGGCACCTATGAACCTGTGGGCACACCATGGAAGGTGGGCGGAACACCGTGGGATTTCGGGCACGAATTGTTGCAACCGAATTTGGACAACATCGCAGATCGTTTGGAATTGGCCTTTGAACGCATTCCTGCATTGGCAGAGGCGGGAATTAAGGATGCTATCAACGGTCCATTCACCTTTGGACCCGATGGCAACCCCATGATTGGCCCTGTTCCTGGCATGACCAATTATTGGTGCGCGGTGGGTGTGATGGCGGGCTTCTGTCAGGGGGGCGGCGTAGGTCTGACCATGGCGGAATGGATGATTGATGGGGAACCGTCAATTGACGTTTGGGCGATGGATGTTGCACGCTTTGGCGATTGGGCGACACCCGATTGGGGAACGGTCAAATCCACTGAAAACTATGAACGTCGCTTTGTAATGACTTTCCCCAATGAAACCTTGCCAAAGGGCCGTGTGCAACAAACAACCGCGCTCTATGACCGTCTGGTGTCGAAAGGCGCGCGGATGGGGCAATCCTTTGGATTGGAAAATGCGCTTTGGTTTGCAAATGACCCGTCAGATGCGTGGGAGGATCCAACATTTGAACGCAATCGCTCTCACGATTATGTCGCCGCCGAATGCGCCGCCGTGCGCAGCGGTGTCGGCGGGATCGAGGTAGCAAACTTTGCAAAACACGTGATCAAAGGTGCAGGCGCGCGGGAATGGTTGAACAAAACTATGGCGGGCTTCATTCCGAAACCAGGCCGCATTGCCCTGACCCCGACGATTACGGAAAAGGGTCGTCTTTATGGGGATCTAACGGTGGCCTGTTTGGCGGATGATCATTTCATGTTATTTGGATCGGGCGTGATGCAGGATGCGCACAGCCGCTTTTTCGCCAGAACCTTGCCCGATGAGGTGACGCATGAAAACCAAACGGCTGAGTGGCATGGTATTGCCCTCTCGGGACCAAAATCACGTGAATTGCTGTCCCGCATTACCCGTGATGATGTATCTGCTGAGGGGATGAAATTCCGCGATTGCCGCGAAACTTTCGTGGGCGGTGTGCCTGTCGTTTTGAACCGCATCAGTTTTTCGGGTGAATTGGGATATGAAATTTATTGCCGTCCCCAATACCTATTGCGCCTGTCCGAGGCGATTGAAGAGGCGGGTGCCGATTTGGGATACAAATGGTATGGCGCACGCGCATTGATGTCCCTACGCCTTGAAAAAGGATGGGGTGCATGGGGTTTGGAATTCCGCCCCGATTTTGATGCTGTCGAAAGTGGCATGGATGCGTTCATCAATTGGAACAAAGAGTTCACGGGAAAATCCGCAACTCTTGCTGCGAAAGAGGCAGGGCCAAAACGTAAATTGGTTACCTTGGTCATTGATACGCCTATTGATGTCACCTCGGATGAGGCTGTTTTGGTTGGCGACATGGCCGTGGGGTATATCACATCTGGCGGCTATGCCCATCACGCGAAATGTTCCATGGCGATGGCCTATGTCGCAACCGAACACGCGGCGGCGGGTACCACGCTTGATGTTGAAATTCTGGGCGAACGCTATGGCGCGACAGTTCAGGGCGCACCAATCTATGATCCAAGCGGTGCCAAGATGCGGGGGTGACGCATGGCATTTGCGACGATGCGCAATGGGAAAAGCAATCCACAAACGCGGGCCAGATGGCCTGCGTTTTTTTATGGAGTTGATTTCGTTTTGATTTACATGTTCAACTTCAGCCAAATGATAAAAAGCAGGGGGGGTCAAACATGAAAAAACCAGAGGATTTACGCTCAGCCCGTTGGTTTGCACCAGATGATTTGCGCTCATTCGGTCACAGATCACGGGCGATGCAAATGGGATTGGATGGTGCGGATTGGGAGGGAAAGCCAATCATCGCCATCATCAATACGTGGTCCGATTTATCGCCCTGCCACCACCATCTGCGCGATCGTGCTGAGTACGTCAAAAAGGGTGTTTATCAGGCAGGGGGTATGCCCGTTGAAATGCCTGTTCATTCCTTTGCCGAGCAATTTTTGAAACCGACTTCGATGCTCTATCGCAATATGGGCGCGATTGAGGTGGAAGAAACATTACGTTCACACCCCATTGACGGCGCCGTTCTCATGGGGGGCTGTGATAAATCCACGCCCGCGCTTGTCATGGGCGCCGTCAGCATGGGCATTCCATTCATCTACTTGCCTGCAGGGGCCATGTTGCGCGGCAATTACGCTGGGGAAAAACTGGGTTCTGGTACGGATGTTTGGAAGTATTGGGACGAACGGCGTGCAGGCAATATCAACAAAGAGCAATGGGACGGCGTCCAAGGTGGCATTGCGCGCAGTTATGGCACCTGTATGACCATGGGGACCGCGTCCACCATGATGAGTATTGCAGATGGTTGGGGGCTGACCTTGCCTGGCGCATCCACAATTCCTGCCCCGGATGCGGGACATAAACGCATGTCGACGGCTTGTGGTCGGCGCATCGTTGATATGGTGTGGGAAGATTTGACGCCCGATAAAATCATGACACCCGCTAGCACGCGCAACGCGGTTACTGTTGCGATGGCCACCGGCTGTTCCACAAATGCAATCATTCACCTGATTGCGATGGCGCGCCGTGCGGGTGTGGACCTGACCTTGGATGATTTGGACGATATAGGTCGCACAACGCCCGTGATTGCGAATATTCGCCCCTCGGGCTCTGAATACCTGATGGAGGATTTCTATTACGCGGGTGGTTTGCGCGCCCTGATGGTTGAGCTGGACGATAAACTGGACCTAAGCGTGAAAACCGTGACGGGTAAAACCTTGGGCGAATGCCTGGAGGGAGCTGTGAATTACAACGATGATGTTATTCGTCCCTTATCCAACCCCGTCTATCACGAAGGATCCTTGGCCGTGTTAAAGGGGAATTTGGCACCAGATGGGGCGGTCATCAAACCTGCGGCAATGGATCCCAAGTTTCAAAAACACCGTGGGCCCGCAATTGTTGCGGACAGCTATGATGAGATGAAAAAAATCATCAATGACGAAGATTACCCAATGACCCCTGATCATGTTTTGATCTTGCGCAATGCGGGGCCAATTGGTGGGCCGGGTATGCCAGAATGGGGCATGATCCCCATGCCAAAGGCGCTGTTAAAGCAGGGGCATCGTGATATGGTGCGCCTGTCGGATGCGCGCATGTCGGGTACATCCTACGGGGCCTGCATCCTGCATGTCGCGCCCGAGGCCTACATCGGCGGTCCACTGGCCCTAGTTGAAACGGGGGATATGATCGAGGTGGATGTGCCAAACCGCATTTTGAACGTGGATATTTCGGATGCGGACATGGCCGCGCGTCGTGAAAAATGGGTGGCACCGCCCCCGCGGTATGAACGCGGCTGGGGACAGATGTATACACAGCACATCGAACAGGCGGATAAGGGATGTGATTTCGATTTCCTTCGCACGGATTTTGGGGGCCCCGTACCAGAGCCCGAGATAAACTGATGGAACTGGGGCAGGCACTATGTGGGGTGTCGGGAATTTTGGTAACCCCTTTCGATGAAAGCGGTGCGATTGACCCGCCGCGATTGGTCCCCGTCATTGATAGCGCCGTTGCGGCAGGTGTTGATATCCTGACTGTGAACGGCAATACGGGCGAATTTTACGGCCTGTGCACTGCCGAGGCAGTTACCATGGTGCAGTCGGTTTGTAAAATGGTAGACGGGTGCGTCCCCGTTGTCGCGGGCATTGGACGTGCGCTACCTGATGCGATTGCGCTGACACATGCATCTGTCGCGGCAGGTGTAGATGCGCTGATGATTCATCAACCCCCTGATCCGTTCGTCGCGCCACGCGGGGTTTGTGATTATATTCGCGCCATTCGTGACGCCGCGGGGGATGTGCCCCTGATCCTTTATTTGCGCAATGATGGAGTTGGGGTGGATGCCATAGCACAGATGTGTTCAATCGAGGGTGTGGTTGGTGTCAAATGGGCCACCCCCAATCCGATGGTTTTGAAACGCGTCATCGCGGCGGCCCCAGATCATGTCACATGGGTTGGTGGTTTGGCCGAGGTTTGGGCACCCAGTTTTTATGCGGTTGGGGCGCGCGGCTTTACCTCGGGGCTGATCAATGTGTGGCCCGAACATTCGGTTGCGATCAATCGCGCATTAGAGGCGGGTGATTTTGATCATGCGCGTAGATTGATTGAAACAATGCAAGTGTTTGAAGATATCCGCGCCGCCGAACAAGGGGGTGCCAATGTCTCTGGTGTGAAATGTGCGCTTGCCATGCTGGGCAATGACTGCGGCGGCGCGCGTCCACCTGCGGCTTGGCCGCTACGCGAAGATCAACGGGCGTCATTGAAACAATTCATGATTAAGAACGGACTGATTTCATAGGGGGATCACATGAGCGATATAGATCTAAAGCCTGAAACCAAGGCGCAACTTGAACAGGTATCGGTTGCGACACTGGCCACAGCCCTCTTCAAACGGGGTCTGCGCAATCAAGTGCTCCAAGATGTGCGCCCAGTAAAACCGAAGAGGCGCAATATGGTTGGGCCTGCATTCACCCTGCGTTACATCCCCGCACGCGAAGATCGCAATCAATTGGTGGTGTTTCGCGATCCTAAACACCCACAACGGCATGCAATCGAAACCTGTCCTGCGGGACATGTTTTGGTTATGGACAGTCGGCGTGATTCCTCAATGGCCTCAGCAGGCGATATTTTAATCACGCGGCTGATGGTGCGCGGTGGTGCAGGTGTGGTGACAGACGGTGGTTTCCGCGATGCGATGAATATTGGCGAATTGGATATCCCCGCTTATCACAATCGCCCCTCAAGCCCCACAAACCTAACAAACAATGAGGCGATTGAAATCAACGGCCCCATCGGATGCGGGAATGTTGCGGTGTTTCCTGGGGATATCATGGTGGGTGACGCAGATAGCGTCATTGTTATTCCCGCAGAGATCGCCGATGAGGTCGCCACAGAAGCAACCGAAATGACCGCCTATGAAGATTTTGCAATCGAACAGGTGCGTGCGGGCCAATCCATCATCGGGTTATATCCCGCAACGCATCCAGAAAATCTGGATGCGTTTCAGGAATGGCGTAAAAAGAACAACCGTTAGCCAACGACGTTATAGTCGGGGCCATAGGGGTAGCCCGTGATATTTTCATTGCCGTCTTCGGTGATGATGAGAATGTCGTGTTCGCGATATCCCCCTGCGCCCGCTTGGCCCTCGGGAATGGTCAGCATGGGTTCCATAGAAATCACCATGCCTGGCTCTAAAACAGTGTCGATATCTTCGCGTAGTTCCAATCCCGCCTCGCGTCCATAATAATGGCTTAGCACCCCAAACGAATGGCCGTACCCAAAGGTGCGGTATTGCAATAATCCGCGATCTTCGAAAAAGGCGTTGATTTGGTGGGTGACTTCGGCACAGGATATGCCTGGTTTCAATAGGCTGATCCCATATTCATGGGCGGCGACATTCGCATTCCATATGGCCAAGGATGTATCATCAACTTCGCCGACAAACAAAGTGCGTTCCAATGCGGTGTAGTATCCTGAAATCATCGGAAAGGTATTGAGTGACAGGATATCACCCCCCCGCAATCTGCGCGATGTGACAGGATTATGGGCGCCATCGGTATTGATGCCAGACTGGAACCACACCCATGTATCGCGATATTCCGCATCGGGAAAGCGTTTCGCAATTTCCAACTCCATGGCATTGCGTCCGGCCATGGCCACATCAATTTCACGGGTCCCTTCGCATATCGCCTCGCGAATGGCATATCCGCCGACGTCCGCAACCGCCGCACCATGGCGGATAAGATCCAATTCAGCGGGGGATTTATGCATGCGCTGGCGCATTGTTTCGCCCGCAATATCAATCGCGCGCGCGGGTGAGAGAAATGCATCAAGCAGGCTTTTTTGGGCAAGCGATAAATGATCCGCCTCATACCCGATTGTTTTTCCTGTACCTGTCACGCTTTTGATCGCGCGCCAGTAATTGTTACGCTGCCAATCGGTATAGGTGATGTTGTCCCCGTGACATCGCCGCCAGGGCTGCGCGGCATCAATGCCCGCACTGATAGTAACGCTATCTGTCGGCGTGACAACCAAACCATAGGGGCGGCCAAAGCTGCAATATAAAAAACCCGAATAATAGGCGATGTTATGCATAGATGTGAACGCACAGGCATCAATGCCCTGTTCACGCATAGTCGCACGCAAACCCGCAAGGCGGGCATCATATTCATCATATGAAAAGGGAAGCTGTTTTTCCCCTTGGTAAAAACGGTACTGTTGTGGACGATCCATCAAACACTCCTTTACATCAAACCTGCTGTAAAGGATGAAGTCGCTACCTTCCTCACCACATTACGGCAAAGCAAGATCCCGGCGTTCAGGATGGGTTAATGGGTTTTCTAATTGACATTAGTGACGACGCCATCGCCAACCCATACTCTATCCCTATTTCCAAGTTTCAGACCTGTCAAAAGAATTTTGTATGTTCATATGAATTGGTAAGCTGCGGGTTGCGCCATTTTTTCGGGACGGAATTAAGAGCGTCTGATGCAGAAATAATCGAACTTACTTAGACACATAGCGAAACACATTTTGATAATGTGTGTTAATTTGTAATCCCTGTTTGCTACACCAGTAGTGTAAACAAATTTTTCAAATTTAATCTAATCTAAATTTGCGTGCCTCTTTGGTGCGGGTGTTGAATGCAATAAATTCACCGCTTCCAACGGCCTGTCCTGTCACCGATGTGATGACAACTTGATGGGTCACCATCAAGGTCACACCTGGTTCCAACTGGCGAAGTTTTTGTTCCAACTTTTTCAAAACGACGTCTTTGTCGGCGAAGTCTTGAAAAAAGGAATTTAATCCCGAAAATGCGCCCCATGGCCCAAGCCCTAACAATTCGGCGGTCTCGTTGCATCGACACCACTCGCTTGATAACACTTCGGCGAAATTGGTTGCGCTACGTCGTATTTCTGCACCAATTTCCATGGCCTGCTTTCGGCCGACATTGTCCAGATTGCGTTGTGTGGCACAGTGTCCTAACGCAAAATTGGCAGGGTCCCCAAAGCCCGGGGCCAATGCATGGCGCATGAACACAACATCAGCATCAATACTGGCGATTGCCGCGGATAATTTATCCTCGGCAGATGCTGAAACGACGCTGAAGAATACCGCAAAAAATCCAATTAATAGGCGCATTAATTTTTCTGTTAGCTGCAAATTCTGTGAAAAAGTATAGGGCCGTTGTCCAAAATTGCGAATAACCATCGCTTAATCCATGTGGTGGGTCGCGTTTTCAGCCTGCGCATTGAAACAAGATGAAGAAATTTGGAGCGGGCGATGAGATTCGAACTCACGACATTTACCTTGGCAAGGTAACGCTCTACCCCTGAGCTACGCCCGCGTCCTTGGGTAGGGTGCTTTTAGAAACAGTTTCTGTTATGTGCAAGAGGAAAATGGCATGGAATTCGAATTTTCCATGCCATTTAAAATATTTTATTCCAACTCGATCAACAGATCTTTGGCATCGATTTGCGCACCTGCGCTGACATGGGTCTGTTTGATAACGGCGTCCCGTTCTGCGTGAATGCCCGTTTCCATTTTCATCGCTTCAATCGTCAGCAATAGATCGCCTTCGCGCACCTCTTGTCCCGCCTGAACCGCAACAGATGCAACGACACCTGGCATTGGTGCACCGATGTGATTTGCATTGCCTAGTTCGGCCTTGGGTTTTGCGGATGTCGTCGCTTTGACGATGCGGTTTGGCACACGGATCACACGCGGTTGTCCGTTTAGTTCAAAGAACACCTTTACCTCACCATCATCGGTGGTTTCCCCAACTGCTTGTAGACGGATTTCTAGGGTTTTGCCGGGGTCAATTTCGGCGGTGATTTCTTCACCAGGTTCCATTCCATAAAAGAATGTTTTGGTCGGCAAAGTTCGCACAGGTCCATAAGTTTTATGGCGCTGCATATAATCAGTGAACACCTTGGGATACATTAAATACCCGTTCAAATCTTCATCGTCGATTGGGGTGCCATCCAACTGATCCGACACTTCTTGGCGTTTCGCCTCTAGATCAACGGGGGGCAGATGTTTGCCTGGTCGCGCAGTGTTTGGCGCTTCGCCCTTTAGCACTTTATTCACGATCTCTGCTGGAAAGCCGCCCGGGGGTTGGCCAAGGTTTCCACGCATCATGTCGATCACGCTGTCGGGGAAGGCCACATCTGTTGCTGGATCTTCCACCTGATCACGTGTCATGCCTTGGGATACCATCATCAGGGCCATATCCCCCACCACTTTTGACGATGGCGTGACCTTTACAATATCGCCAAACATTTGGTTCACATCAGCGTAGGTTTTTGCAACATCACCCCAACGCTCTTCTAAACCCAATGAACGCGCCTGCGCTTTTAGGTTGGTGAATTGGCCGCCGGGCATTTCGTGCAGGTATACTTCGGATGCAGGTGCGGCCAGTCCGCTTTCAAAGGCGGTGTATTGCGCACGCACCTGTTCCCAATAGGCACTGATTTCGCGAATGCGTTCAATGTCCAAACCTGTGTCGCGGTCTGTGTTGCGCAATGCTTCCACGATGGACCCCAAACAGGGCTGTGATGTGCCGCCCGAAAACGCATCCATTGCCGCGTCCACCGCATCAACACCCGCATCTGCGGCCGCCAAAATTGTTGCGCCCGCCACGCCCGACGTATCATGCGTGTGGAAATGAATGGGCAATCCCACCTCTTCCTTAAGCGCTTTTATCAATTGACGTGCGGCTGCGGGTTTCAGCAGGCCTGCCATATCCTTTAGGCCCAAAACATGGGCGCCCGCATCGCGCAACTGTTCACCCATATCGACATAATATTTCAGGTCATATTTCGCGCGATCTGGGTTTAGAATATCGCCCGTGTAACAAATGGTACCTTCGCAGATTTTATTTGCCTCAACCACCGCGTCCATCGCAACGCGCATATTTTCTACCCAGTTCAGACTGTCAAAGACGCGGAAAACATCAATGCCTTTGGCCGCTTCTGCCACAAAGGATTGCACCACATTGTCGGGATAGTTTGTGTATCCAACCCCGTTCGAAGCGCGCAGCAACATTTGTGTCATTAGGTTTGGCATGGCACTGCGCAAATCGCGCAAACGCTGCCACGGACATTCCTGCAAAAAGCGGTAGGCCACATCAAATGTCGCACCACCCCAGCATTCAATGGAAAACAGTTGCGGCAGGTTCGCTGCATAACTTGGCGCGACCTTGATCATATCAATTGAACGCAGACGAGTCGCAAGCAGCGATTGGTGCCCATCGCGCATGGTGGTGTCGGTGATCAGAACCTGTTGCTGTTTCAACATCCAATCCGCAACTGCGGCAGGTCCTTTTTGTTCCAGTAAATTCCGCGTTCCATAGGCCAGATCGGTGCCATGGCTGGGGGGCTTTGGGGTTTTTAGATCGGCGGCAGGGGCGGGGCGCCCCTCGGTCTCGGGATGTCCGTTCACGGTAATATCCGCGATATACGTCAGAACCTTGGTCCCACGGTCGCGGCGTTTTTCAAACGAAAACAGATCGGGTGTTTCGTCAATAAATTTTGTTGTGTACTGATCGGACAGAAATGTCGGATGTTTTAACAAATTTTCGACAAAGGCGATGTTGGTGGAGACACCGCGAATACGGAATTCACGCAATGCCCGATCCATGCGGTTGATCGCTTTTTGTGGGGTCGGGGCCCAAGCGGTGACTTTCACCAATAACGAGTCATAATAGCGCGTGATCACACCACCTGAATAGGCGGTGCCACCATCCAAACGAATGCCCATACCTGTGGCAGAGCGATACGCGGTGATGCGGCCATAGTCGGGGATGAAATTGTTTTGCGGATCTTCCGTTGTGATCCGCGTTTGCAGGGCGTGTCCATTAAGTGTCACATCTTCTTGGCTGGCTTTGCCTGTTGCCTCTGCGATGGTTTTGCCTTCGGCGATCAGGATTTGGGATTGAACGATATCAATGCCGGTGACCTCTTCGGTCACAGTGTGTTCCACCTGAACACGAGGGTTTACCTCAATAAAGTAAAACTTGCCCGTATCCATATCCATCAGGAATTCAACGGTACCCGCGCATTCGTAATTCACATGCGCACAAATGCGGCGGCCCAATTCGCACAGTTCCTGACGCTGTGCATCGCTGAGATAGGGGGCAGGGGCGCGTTCGACGACTTTTTGATTGCGGCGCTGCACCGAACAATCGCGCTCCCATAGATGATAAATTTGACCATGTTTGTCGCCCAGAATCTGTACCTCGACGTGGCGGGCACGGGTGATCATTTTTTCCAGATACCCTTCGCCATTGCCAAATGCCGCTTCGGCTTCGCGGCGGCCTTCTAAGATTTTTTCCTCTAACTCGTCTGGCCCATTGATGGGGCGCATGCCGCGGCCACCACCGCCCCATGATGCCTTTAACATCAGCGGATAGCCGATTTCTACGGCCTCTTTGGCAATCGCGTCCATATCATCGCCCAATACTTCGGTCGCGGGAATGACGGGAACACCTGCCGCAATGGCCACTTTTCTGGCCGAGGCTTTGTCGCCCAGTGCACGCATTGTTTCGGCCTTGGGTCCGATAAAGGTGATGCCATTTTTGTCGCAGGCATCCACAAACGCGGGATTTTCGGACAATAGGCCGTAACCTGGGTGGATCGCATCCGCGCCGCATTCACGAGCCACGCGAATGATTTCATCAATCGAGAGATAGGCTGCAACAGGGCCCAAGCCTTCGCCAATGCGATAGGCTTCGTCGGCCTTAAACCGATGCAGCCCCAGTTTGTCTTCCTCTGCAAAAACCGCAACGGTTTTTTTGCCCATTTCATTTGCGGCACGCATAATGCGGATTGCGATTTCACCGCGATTGGCGATCAGGATTTTTTTAAAATCAGCCATGACCCCTCCCAAGATTGGTCGTTATTTTTTGTCAACAGTGGCAGCGCCAACTAAAATTTGCCGAATGCTGCAATGCAGAAAGGTGTGTTGTCAATCAATACTGTCATTAAATTTCAGGACGAAGGCATTAAATACGGAAACAGGTCATTCCATGCAAGGTTTGGAAAGATTTAGCTGCGAAACTGTTAATTTCCTTGCGTGGCGCCGTGAATGCTACCGCCCAGTTCGCCCAATGCGTCAAAATTGATCTGAATCACTTCACTATTTGGATAGGACGCGTGCATGTATGCGGCGGCGCGTTGATCGCTGTCCTTGTCGCCAAATTCGGCCAAAACGATCGCGCCATTACAGATATAATGGTTCACGTAGGATGCTACGAAATCCAAATCGCGCATACGTGTTTTGCGGGCTCGTTAATCACATCCACAGTTGCACCACGATCCCAAAGGATAGCGATTGTTTCAGCGGCTGCGGTGTGAAATGGATCATATGTGTCCAACTGCGCTGGTAGGTTGGCCACCAAATTTTCAGGGGTCACAAAACGGGCCAAACTGTCAATGTGGTAATCGGTAATGTCCAAATCTGCCACAACCTTTGACCAAATGATTTGATCTGCGCCATATGCGGCAAGCAAGCGTTTGGAAATCTGATCTTTGCTGAGGGACGGCTTGCGATTGTCATTTATCCATGAATTTTCATGCGCGATTAATGTGCCCGCGCCATTGGTTTCAATCCCGCCTGATTCCCCCACCAAACCAGACGGAATCACGTTACAATCAAGCGCCTCTGCCACCCGCTTCGCAATCTGTGCATCATGCTGATGGGGTTGTTTATTGCCCCATCCATTGAATTGAATTTGTGACACGACACGTTGACCTGACTCTTCAAATGCTGTGATCGGAGCGCTGTCACGGCACTATAAATCATTGGTGGGGATGTTCCATAACTCCACCTGATCCGACAGGATTTTAATTGCAGATGCATGGAACGCCGCATCGGCCAACATGATCACAGGCTCAAAGGCGCTGATCGTAATTGCAATCTTCGCAATGGTTTTGTGGACCTGTTTCAAATGATCACGATCAGTATAGACCGCGGGATCGACGGGCTACTGCATAAATGTGGCCTCATGCGAATGGTCTTTGGGCGGAACCGACAGCGTGGTAGACTGGGCGCGTGTAAACTGTGGAATGGTTAAACCAAAGGCCCCGATTGACTGCATTAGGAATGAACGACTTGTCATCATGTAATGGAGCCTATCTTTCATGCAGTGGGAAAGCGATGTGCATTTTCGTAAAAAATTAACCAGAACATTTGTCGAACATCCTCTTTTCAATTTAGAAACTTCGGTCTAATTTAGGGCCATGAGCAGTTTTGATGAAATGGATGCCTTTGGAGGGGCCTCACTTTCGGCTCGTGCGATGGCCGCGCGGGGCGCACCCTATTTGGAAGATCTAAACCCTGCGCAACGCGAAGCGGTTGAGGCGTTGGATGGTCCTGTTCTGATGTTGGCGGGCGCAGGTACTGGTAAAACCAAAGCTCTGACATCGCGCATCGTACACCTGTTGAACACAGGGCGTGCACGTCCGAATGAAATTTTGTCGGTGACGTTCACCAATAAGGCTGCGCGGGAAATGAAGAACCGCGTTGGGAGGCTTCTGGGGATGCAGATTGAGGGGATGCCGTGGCTAGGCACCTTCCATTCGATTTGTGTGAAACTCTTGCGTCGTCATGCGGAGTTGGTGCGATTGAAAAGCAATTTCACAATTCTGGACATGGATGATCAAAACCGTCTGATCAAACAATTGATCCTTGCCAATAACATCGATGAAAAACGCTGGCCTGCACGACAGATGGGTGCGATCATCGACCATTGGAAAAACCGTGCCTGGACCCCCGAAAAGGTCCCAAGCGCCGAGGCAGGCGCATTCAACAACCGCGGCACAGAGATCTACGCGCAATATCAAACGCGTTTGCGGGAATTAAACGCCGTCGATTTTGGTGATCTGCTATTGCACATGGTGACCATTTTTCAAACCCATGATGATGTTTTGGAACAGTATCAGCGCTGGTTTAAATTCATTTTGGTGGACGAATATCAGGATACCAATGTTGCCCAGTATTTGTGGCTACGCCTGTTGGCGGGAGCGCATAAAAATATTTGCTGTGTGGGGGATGACGACCAATCCATCTATGGCTGGCGCGGTGCCGAAGTGGGTAATATCTTACGCTTTGAAAAGGATTTTCCGGGCGCCAAAGTGGTGCGATTGGAACAGAATTATCGCTCTACCCCCCATATTCTGGCTGCCGCCAGTGGTGTGATTTCTGGCAACGCGGGGCGGTTGGGGAAAGAGTTATGGACCGATCTGGACAGCGGCGATCGCGTCCGCCTGATCGGACATTGGGACGGTGAAGAAGAGGCGCGTTGGATCGGCGAAGAGGTCGAGGCGATGCTGCGGGGCACGCGCGGCAATGCCCCCTTTGGGCTTGAGGATATGGCGATTTTGGTACGCGCATCCCATCAAATGCGCGCATTTGAAGATCGCTTTTTAACGATTGGATTGCCCTATCGTGTCATCGGAGGTCCACGGTTTTATGAACGTATGGAAATCCGCGATGCCATGGCCTATTTCCGCGTGGTACTAAGCCCCGAGGATGATTTGGCATTCGAACGCATCGTTAATACGCCCAAACGCGGTTTGGGCGATAAGGCACAGCAGAAAATCCAAAACGTTGCGCGTGAAAATGGTGTATCTTTGGTTGACGGTGCGCGGATCGCATTGGCGGATAAAGTGTTGGGCGGAAAGGGCGCGGCGGAACTGCGCGTGTTGATTGATAGCATTGATCGTTGGGGACGCATGGCAGGCGATCAGGCGATCACACATATGGAATTGGCCGAAATCATTCTGGATGAAAGCGGCTACACAACGATGTGGCAAAACGACAAAACACCAGAAGCCGCGGGCCGCCTTGAAAACCTGAAAGAATTGGTGAAAGCGTTAGAGCAATTTGAAAACCTACAAGGGTTTTTGGAACATGTCTCCTTGGTCATGGATAATGACAGCCAAGAAGGCGAAGAAAAGGTGTCAATTATGACTCTGCACGCGGCCAAGGGATTGGAATTTCCAGTTGTCTTCCTCCCTGGGTGGGAAGATGGTTTGTTCCCATCGCAGCGCTCCATGGATGAATCTGGCCTTAAGGGGTTAGAGGAAGAGCGGCGATTGGCCTATGTTGGGATCACCCGCGCGGAACGGATTTGCACTATTTCATTCGCTGGAAATCGGCGTGTGTTTGGCCAATGGCAATCTTCGATGCCATCGCGCTTTATTGATGAATTACCGGATGACCATGTCGAGGTGTTGACGCCACCGGGTTTATACGGCGGTGGATATGGCGCGGCGGCAGCACCCTCGGCCCTGCATGAGGCCGTGGCCAATGCGGATGGATATAATTCCCCCGGCTGGCGGCGCATGCAAGAGCGTGCAGGTCAGCGCGGGTTAAGCCAAGCCAAAGAAGCGCGCCATATGACAATCGACGCCACAGCGGTCCCGGCTTATGATTTAGGCGTGCGTGTTTTTCACCAAAAATTTGGCTATGGCGCCGTGATCGGAACCGAAGGCGAC
>Ga0102960_1000353_pt1 | contig 17090 bp, 12 predicted proteins | sample SalPon2_B_H2O_MG_2_FD_84521 | JGI IMG/M metagenome (GOLD analysis project Ga0102960, IMG submission 84521) | Salt pond water microbial communities from South San Francisco under conditions of wetland restoration - Salt Pond MetaG SF2_B_H2O_MG | ecosystem: Environmental > Aquatic > Non-marine...
CACTATCAGCAGTTCCAACTCCTGGTTCATCACTTACTACAATTAAATCACCTTTGTTTATTATACCTTTTACTTTACAAGGAACTCTACCTTGTAATGCAACAGGTAATGCTCTTTCATCATTTTCTTTTGTATTCATCAAATAAGCAGGTTTTTCTGATATGACACCTGCAACTGCTTTAGTTTTTTCTGTAGCAATAGTTACTTCTTGTATTCCACCAAACATAACAATTGTACCTGGTAAATAAATTTTATCTGAAATGTATCTTTCTGCTAAGTCGGCGTAATTTGCCTGATTAGCAGTCGTCTGTAAAATGTTTGTACTAGGATTGTAATATAAGTTTGTATCTGTTTCTAAAGCTTGATTACCTGTTGCGCCATCAACAAAAGTTAAAAATACAAGTTCATTTGTAGTATTGTTTGCGTTAACTTCTACAAGCTGAGCAACAGAAGCTGTTCCTGTAATTGTGTTTGCCAGAATTGTATCAACAATTAAAGTATCCGATACTAAATTTAGTTTTGAAGCTCTTATTGTAGAATTTGCTATATCATCATTAGTAATTGTTGAGTTTGCAATCATGGAGCTTGTAATTGTTCCAACATCTCCTGTTGTAACAACTGTACCAGTAACATTAGGTATTGTAATTGTTCTATCAGAAGTTGGATTTGCCACTGATATCGTAGTTTCAAAATTATCGTTTGTTGATCCTTCAAATACAATTGTACCATTTGTTGTTAAGTTTAGTCCTGCCCCTGTTAAAACACCCGAACCCGTAATTGTTGTTCCCGAAATAGAACCTGAAGAACTTAAAGATGTTACTGTTGTATTACCTGCATTTATAGTTCCTGTCGTAATTAAATTTTCAACACCAAAATTTAAATCTGTAGAATTTGAAACTGATATTGTATTTCCTGAAAAAACTATTGCGCCTAAGGTTGATTCATTTGTTACAAATAAATCATTTGATACGTTCAAATCATTGTTAATTGTAACATCGTCCGTTAATGAAATTGTCAAGGTATCTGGACTTGACACAGCAGCATTAATTTGATTATTTTCTCCTAAAAACAATAAAGTTTGACCATTAGCAACTTGTTGTCTTGTTGAACTCACATCTGATATAAAAAAGGCTTGTCCGGCAGAAACAGATGCTGACAATTCATTTACAGCTCCAATAACTGATGTAGCTGAAAGTGCAGGATCTAATGTATCAATATCTCCAAAATCATCAGCAGCCAAGGCATTAAATTGTTGTCTAAATGTTTCTAAAGTATCTGTTACTGTTATGTTTCTAGCTGCCATTTTTGTTTCCGATTTGTTTTAATAATTCTTTAATTTCAAATAATTCTTTTTTTAAATTATTTATTTCTTTACAAGCATTTCGTACTTCGTCATGTTGTTTTTCTCTAATTCTGTGTCTTCTCATATATAATTCGTATTCACTTGTACTATCGTTTATTACTGCATTACTTCTTAAATCTCTTACTAAATTACTATAACCTTCTACTCTTAGTTTAGTCATTTTATATCGCCAATGCAATACCTCTCATATCTCTAATAATAGGTGGATATGAAGATATTGTTCCTTTCATAATTATTTTTATCTGAAAAGCTGTAAAATCGTTTATTCCTTCAGTGGTATATTTGTATTCACTAAATTGATCAGAATTGCTAGCAGGTGTTACAGTTTCATCTTCACTACCATCTGTATTAAAAGGAATCCATGATAAACTTTGAACATCTCTTACTTCTTCTGAAGATGTAGTTCTATAGTAAACTTCTATTTCAGAACTAGACCTTACATTAGCTGTTAGTCTAATATCAAGAGCTGTAGATGCGTTTGTTAAAGTTATAGGTCTTGTTATATAAGCAGCAGCTGATGAACCACCAGTTGGTGATGTTTCAGCCACATAATTAGGAGTATTTCCTGAAGTAGGATTATTTAATCTATTACTTATAACAAAAGCACTAGCTCGTTGTAAATCTAAAATTGGCGAATGTTTAGTATTAGATGTAGATAAGTTTACATTTAGTAAGAAAGATTTATTACCTGACATTTCATTTGTTTCATTTATTTGACTAGCTATCATTCTAGGAGACGTAAAGTATACGTTATCATTTACTACAATTGCTTCAGCATCACTAACTGATTGTAAAGAAAATTCTGTTTCTGCACCATGTATTGATCTGCCTGAAGTTGTTCTGATGTTTGATGTTATTTGAGTTCCTGGTATTTCTAAAGTAGATAAATTTACATTAAGAACATCAAATATTCTATTTTGTGTAGCAGTTATTGCATCACCGCCAATATCTCCTGTTGCTGTTGCTGGAGTAGTCAATGTAATATCGTAACTATCAAGGGTAACGTTTGTAATAGATGTATGAGTTGCATTAATTTCTGATTGACTTATACCATTTAATCCAGATGCAATAACTCCAGATATAGTTACATTATTTTGAGATCCATGCATTCCATGATTTTTATGAAAAACTCTTATAATGTTTGATCCGTTTGTTGTTCTTATAGGATTATTTTTTAAAGTTCTTGTTGAAACTGTATCATTCGCTAAAGTTATTGTTCCCGTGACATTGCTGTACTCAGCTCTTTTAATTTTAAACTTCAAGTCTTCGTTCTGATCTGCTGTCCATGTAGATCCATTTTGTGATTTAAATAAAACACCTGCATACGGTTGTTGAGAAATAGTTCTATTTGAACCAATAACCGTTTCTCCCAATCTACTAGCATAAACACGATATTGATCAGAATTTGATAGTAATACAAAACAATATTCTATATTTTCTTGTATATAAACAGGACTTGAAAATGTGAAAGTTGTAGCTGTTGATGAATCTTGACTTAGATTTACAGAACTAGGATTTAAAGTAACTTCAGAAAAAGGTAAAATTTTATTACCAGGATAACCATTCACAACTTCTCTAAGTTGTAGTGTAACAGGTAAATTATTATCTTTAGAACTAAAAAATATATCAATAGAAGTTAAGAAAACCCCACCTTGATCATCTATTAAAAATGTTTGTGCTAATGGGTCAACCCAACCTACAGTTCTTGTAGATTCTCTAGTTGATGATCTTGCAATTGATCTTGATTCACTTGTACTCTCTCTTACAATTGCTGGCTCTCTTGTTGAAATGATTGTATTTTGTACAGTTTCTAAAATACCTCTAGCAACATAATCTGACTCTGCTGAAGTTTCTACGTCTGTTCTGCCATCTGTGGGTGAACTTGTCAATCTGAATACTCTTGTACCTGTTCTCCATCTAGGATTTGAATTCACTTTTGGGTCTGGAATTTCAAAAGTACCAGTTACAGAACCATTTTCATTTGTAACTAAAGTTCCGCCTGGTGTTAAATCTCCTGAAGATGTTACATATTCAGAAATATCAATATTGTCAAAGAAAGGATAAACTTGTGTATTTGGTTTCAATCTCGTAGCGTTGAAAGTTATAACTCTGCTTCTAATAAATGGTACAAACGCTACCGATACAATTCTGTCACCTATACTGTTTCTAATTGTTTGTGGTATTATTGTTTGTCTGATACCTGTTCTTGTTTGAGATACTGCTCGAATTGATTCAACTTCCGTAGTTCTAAATAATCTTCTACCATTTCTAATATTTCCTGAAGTATCTCTAGATGCAATATCTGTAGGTGTTCCTGTCCAAGTATCTTGCCACTCATTCCAAATTGTTCCCATTTCGAAGCCTTCAAGCGCTTCATTTCCTAAATTAGAAACTAAAGTATCGAAACCACCAACATTGTTTATTAATAATTCTGGTGCTCTTTCAGTTTCTTTCCACTCATCTGTAGTGGGAGTTAATTCAACACTACCCGCAAAATTTCTGATATTGAATGGGTTAACATTTATTGTTTTGCTAGCAAATGGTTGATCAACAAGAGTTTCTTCAACATAAGGTAATGTTATTACATCTCCTGTTCTTTGATAATTAGCTGATGTTCTAGTTGCGTCAGTAACAATAGAACCATTTATATTTGATTCTATTAAAGAAACAGCATCCTCATTAAATAAAGGTCTCATTTCACCTTTTGCCATATCAATAGAACATTTGTATCCTCTATTTCCCACATCACCAATATTGTGACCAGTAAAATTATCAACTATAAAACCATTTTTAAATCTGTCAAATCCTTCGGAATCTTGAATTTGTAAATTTTGTGCTTGCGTTTCTAAAAGAGATAACTGAGTATAATATTCTAAATTTTCAATTCTATCTTGAAGTTTACCAATATCTCTCATTGTAAATCTTCTATTGTCAACTTTTGTTATCGTAACATCCTCAGTTGATAGTGTGTAAGCAGGAATTTCTATAGTATATAAATGCATAGCGCCGGCTAAGTCTAAAGGAACTTGAGGAACTAAAGAAGCATTACCTTTTGATATTTTGAATTGACCCTCTTTGTCAACGAATATCTTATCAATTCTAGGTAAATAATATTCAAAATCATTTGACATATCACTATTAAATTTGATGTAATCAATAGTAGATGAACCTGTACCATCAAAAGATTTTTCATAATCTGTACCTGATGTAGAACCTGGAAGTGATGAAGCATCATCCACTCTAGGTCTCATATCAATACAGTCTCTTAAATCATAAGTTTTACCTGTAGTATCAGAAGTGTAATTTAATATCTCTTCATAGTCTAAAGCACCTGTGTACGAATCAATAGAGAAATAATCTCCAGTTCCATGAGATAAGTAATCAAAAACAATTAATAATCTTCCTGTAGGAGTTAATTCTCCAGATTTCAATACAATTCTTCCAATGTCATAAAAATTATCTCTTTGACCATTATCTAAGGTAAATCTATTAGAGATGTCAATATCACTTGTTGTAGCAGGCGTAGAAAAATCTGATGACATATAAACAGCATTTAATCTAAAAATATCTGCTTTTTCTAAAGAAATAGTACCACCTTCAATTTCGTTTTGTGAAGTCACATTTAATTGACTATTTTCATTATAAGTTTTAGATTTACTATCTCCTAGAGATTTACTTATAGTTGCTAAAATTTTTATTTTGTGACCTTGATAATTTGCTCCAAAATCTAAGGTCAAAGTTTTTCCTGAAGGTGAACCTCCTAAATTAAATATAGGATCACTTTCATGATTGTTACCTGTTATACTTAACACATCTCCTACTTCACCTGATGTACCAGCACCCTTTGACATAATTGAAATTGAATAATCTGATTCTGTAAGTGACGTAAATGTTTCATTTGTACCAGCTGTGATTGTTGCATCACCATTAGCTGATAGGGTAGCAATAAAATGTCTTCTGAAACTATAGTTTGTATCTGTTACTCCTCCATTAGCTGTTGTTTTTAAAGTCTTTATTTTTTTGTAGGGCAATTCAAATAAAGCAACATTTTTATTGGGGAAATTTAATTTAGTTCTTTGTCTAATAAATGAAGATGCTGCAACTGTTCCACTCACAGTTGCACCTACTATTAAATTGGTATTTGAGTTAATAACTGAAACTGTCCTAGTTATAGTTGTTCCTGAATCTGTAGCAAATGTAATTTGATCTCCTATTTTCAATTCAGTTTCAAAAAAGGTACCAGATCCAATAATTGTTGCTGAGCCGCCACCAGCAGTAATTGTACCTGTTAATGTTATGTTATCTCCATATATTGCATCTAAAGATGTATCTGCCGTATAAGTAGGGGATGCTGACATACCTAATTGTTTAGTTGAAGAAAAATCAAAACTCCTAATAGTATCAATAGTCATAGTATTAGATGAAGTTTGTCCTGTAACAGTTTCTCCCTCACTAAAAGTGCCATCAATGTTTGATAAAACTAAAACTTCTGTCGTAGAAGATGAATGTACATAACCTGTAGCATTTGATATAGAACCTGTAACTTTTTCACCTATAGAAAATAATGTATAAGTAGATACAGCTTTTAAATGTGTAAACATTTCAATATCAAATAAGTAGTGTTTAAAAATTGCATCTGTTTGAGAAGAACTAGCAAATATATTATTACTAGATGCTCCCGTAACGTATTCAAAACCTCTAGATTTAGCTCTACCTATTTGATTTACAGACAAACCTCCAGTTCCTGTATTTTGAGTTCCTCTAACTTGTGTAGGTTCTTTATATAAATTAATATTTCTATAAGCTTCAATATCTCCTGAAACAAATCCAATATCTGGAGTTCCATAAACATTTGTTACATAAACATAGTTTTGTAAATCAATTCTTGTGTTGAAGTTATTTTGAGTAGCAAATTCTCTTGCCTTATTAATATTAACAAAGGTCGTACCTATCGTAGAAATTTCATAACCTTGTATATAAGCTTTTCCAGGAGATAATCCAGCAGTCATAAGTGTTTCATCACCACCTTCATCAACAGTATAGATACCTCTATTATTTCCATCAATTACGTGTTCTCTTAAATCTAAATCAAAATCTCTTACAGCGTAATCACCCGATTCGTCAAAAGTTCTTCTAGCAAAAGTGTCTTCTAAAATAGCATATTCAGTTGTTCTAACTTGATTTTGTAAAATACCATTTTTTAATCTTAATAATTCTACAAAGTTGGCATCGTCTGAACTTGTAATAACTCTTTTTTCTAAAGTTAAATTAATTTTAAATCTATCAGCACCAGGAGCATTTACGTTTGAACTTCCTTGTGCATTATCCAACAAACTTTCATCGTCTGTGGATTGAACAAAACTTTCTGTAACTAATAACCCGACTCTGTATGAAGGTGTGTTTGAATATTTTTCTAAAATAATAATTTGATTATCAACTTTGACGTGAAAACCGTTTATGTAATAAATTCCTTCAGCCACTTCAGCAGATGAACCGATAGCAGTTTCTTGGACTTCAGCACTAATTTCTGTAGAAACACCATCAATATTAACTGTCGCTGTAATACTTTCATTTACAGTAAATGCACTTGAAGTATTTGAAGAACCAGAATTTAGGTACTTTACAAATAAAGTATCTGGGTCTGTACCATCAGCTACAGAATAATTAATAACTGTCGCTTTTACATCTGAAATTACACCCGTTAATTCAGCTCCAACAAAATTAGCTAAGTTTGAAGTTCCTGAAAAATTACTTATTTTAACAGCGTAATATTCTAAGTCGTAAGAAATTTCACCAGGAATAACCATTGCTCCTTTTTCAAAGAAGTGATCAGATAGCCTCTCCATCTGATTTTGTAAAATAGTCTGTGATTGTGTTAACTCTCTTGCCTGTACAGCAAATGCTGGTCTAAAAAGAATTCGGTGAAATTTCTTATCTTCCGAATAATCATCATAATAAGGCGTGAGGTTAAAGTCTTTTGGACTTGGCATTTATACTCCTAAAATTCTATAACCAGTTTGACGTTCTCCGTTTGATCAGATGCTCTTGCAATAGGTGCTCTATTTTCAATATACATTATATCACCTGAATCATGATCAAGTTCTGGAGTTGAATATCCAGAAGTGAAAGAAACGTTGTTTACAGTTGTACTAATTGAAGCATCTGGAGTACCTGTGGCTAAACTTGTTGCGCCTGATACTACATTAGCCCCTGAAAATTCTACTAAATCACCATGACTATCCACACCTTCATTTGAAAATCTAGTTTGAGTATAGTATAAAATTCTATTTACTGAATCCCATTCAACAACTTTACCGACAGCGCCTGTTGTAGCTTGACTAATTTTCTCATCTATTTGAAAGGTTCCTGGTGTAGGAGATGATGAAAAAATTAATGCTTTTGTAGACCTTAAAGTTATCGCTGAAGCAGCAGATCCTCCTGAATTAGGATCTCTTATTAAAACTATTCTTCTAAAATTGTTCTCAACAGTAAAGTCTCCTGAGTTTGATGTTTCAGTTCCTTCTAAAACTTGATTTAACATAACGTAATATCCACCTAGCTCTTTTATAGCATTGAAACCGTGTCCACCTTTTGGAGGAATAATTACATCAAGTTGTGCATTAATTAATGCTCCGCCTCCTGCCGAATTAATATCGGATAAAGTAATATACCCAAATGTATAATTACTGCCTGATGCAGTTACAGTTACATTTGAAACAGAACCAGTAGTTATAGTTACACTCACTTGTCCATTAGAACCATCACCTCTTATAGGTATATTAGTATGAGTACCATCAGTTCCGCCCGTGCCTGTTTCTTTAATAGTAACGATATCAATAGCACCATCAATAGCGGCACTTAAAACTGAACTATCTGTTTCTACTGACATGAAATCCGTTGATAAGAAATTTTGTATTTGCGTTGATGTCAAAGTATACATATATTTCCAAATATATCCATCAGAAGTTGTTTGAGTTGATGATGGAGATGTAGTTGTGGGCTCTTCGGTTGAGATTGCGCCGTTATTATTCCATAAACATTTGTAAATTCTTTGATCAGTAGTTTTTACATAAAAAGTAGCATCAGCTAAAGAAGTTGCACCACTATTTGATGTTTGAATTGTAGTTGTACCAGTAATTCTTTTTCCATAATCATGTCTATAATAATCATATACAGTACCAGTTGTCCAATTTCTTCTAGGTATAACTTTTGAAACATCGGAAGATGATATTTTTTTAACAGCTAATAAATCATCAAAACTGTAAAACTCTTCTACTACTGATTCTGAAGGTACAACAGATGCTGAATCTGTACCCTCGTTTTCTGTTCTATTATCAGGTCTTGTTGAAGTTGTCCAATCTTGTGGACGACCTATACCTAGATAATAAACATTAGGTGAAGCTTCTGAAAATGATTCAAAAAACTGTTCACTATTATGTATTCTAAATTTGTCTGTTATAATTGCTGGCATATCTATATTTATACAACTCCTCTAATCATTTTTAATTTCTTATTATATTTGGTAAAAATCTTATTTCTATTTCAGCATCAGCTACAGGAGCTTCTGTAAATGTTATATTATTTGATCCCATTGTATAATCTTCAATGGGAAATAATAACACACCATTATATATTACTAGTACATTTTCATTTGATATTCCATCAGGTGTTGATACATTTGCAGCTGATGTATTAAAAGATTGAGTAGATCCATCGCCTGTTAATGAAAAACTTGTATAACTTAATGTTTGTGTATCAACAGATCCTGGATATAAAGGAGCTGTTATTGGGAAATATCTAACTCTAATTTCAGCACCTGAAGCTGGAGCATCTGTAATATTTAATGTTGATCCTGTGATGGTATAATCCACCGTAGGTTCGTAAATAAATCCATTTACTACAACTAAAATATCTTCTACCGATCTATCACTTGAAGTTAATGTGAATGATGATGTACTTCCATCTCCTGTAAATGAAGAACTACTGTAATTTAATGAAAAAGCTTCAGCAGCACTGACGATAATAGTATTAGTTAATTCATTTACATCAAAAGTTACAGAATTACCAGCTGTTAAAGTCAATGTATTTGTTGTTGATGAATTTAAAGTTGTTTGGGTACTATCATTATCATTTAAAACTATAGTGTCAAAAGCTTGTGAAGCTCCTGTAATTGTTAGAGTATTTCCTGAAAGTGATGTTGTAATACCAGTTCCACCTTGAACACTTAATGTATCACCTAAATCTACAGCATTTGAACCAGTATCACCTTGAACCGTAATAGTTGAGTTTGTTAATGAAGCGTTACCTATGTTTGATAATGTGTTACTTGAACCACTAATTGTTTTATTTGTTAAAATTTGATTATCATAAGTACCAACTATAGTTCCTTGAGGAGCTGTTTTAGTGCTGAATGCCTGTAAATTTGAACTTAATGTAATAACAGATTCATCTGTGCTCGAACTATCTGTAGCGGTAATAAAAGTTCCATCGAATCTTAAATATGTTCTTCTACTTAAAATAGAAGATGAATTTTTAATTGTATAACCAGATTCTACATCTGAAGCGTCAATTGTGAGGGTGTTTCCGGATAGAGCTGTTGAAATACCACCTGTGCCTATAAATGTGATGGTATCACCCAAAGAAATATTAGATAAAGTTGAAGTTTCATCACTAATACTTAATGATGAATTTAATGTGGTACCATCTCCGATTGCATTATAAATTTCAGTAAAATTATCATTAATTTTTTGTGCTCCGTTACGTAATGTATCACCCGTTCCGTCGTTTGCTAAAGTACCTCTATCAATTATTTGTTTTACCATTGATTACCTAATTTTACTATCTATATTTATAAACATTTTAAGGTGTTGTATCATCAAAAGTTGGGTCTGTATTATCAAAATAAACATAAGTGCTATCAAAAGTATTTTCTAATGCAGTAAATTGTACAGGAAAAGCAAAGTTAGATTTTAACTTTTGACCATAATAATTAGAGGTTGCCGTAAACACAGCTGACTGTCCATCTAAAGATGTTTTTGTTCCAAATATTTTTAGATTGTCTAATACTTCAAAAGTTATATGACTATCAGTAGAGGTCACACCATAAACGGTATTTGCAAATTTATTTAAAGATCCCCAACGAGGACCCGCATATACAAAACCATTTTGTACATAAGCCAAATTAGCTACATTACCTCTAACCCTACTCAAATATGATGATACTCTTGATTTGGAAGTCAATGTTAATTCTCTTGTACTTTCATCAAATTTTCCAGATTGTCCTAACAAAGGATTTGTATTTAAAATTGTGCCATCTGTATCAGTACCTAGTCTTCTAGCAAATACTGTTTCAAATAGAGTATTGATTATAGAATAAAGTGGCTCTTCAAGAACACCAGAAATTTCTCCTGCAACTGGTGATCTTACCTGAGCATTTAGTCTTGACTGAATAGACATAAGACCTGTATAGTAAAAACCAGCTGAGTGTATAGTTTTTTTAAATGAATCTCTCCACTCATTTATTGATCTACCAACTTTTAATACATAAGAGAAATCTTGATAATATAAACTATCTTGTATCTTCATTGTATTTTCTGAAACATGACCATCTTGATTTAAATAACTACCATAAGTATCAATTATTGAATTTACATTGACTGTTGCTGATGTCTGATCTGTTTTTTTAACTAATGCTAATTGTCCTGAATTTTGACCTTGTATCAATTCATCAATTTGAGGAGAACCTGAATGGTCACTCAATTTTAAAACTCCAGTATTATTATCAAAAGAAACTACTATACCTGAAAATGATGATGATAATCCTAAAACAGTTTCACCTACAGTAAAATTTCCTGTGACATCTATAACTAATAAATTTTTATAAAAGTTAAGTGTTGGTGGAGAAGGCGACAATTCATGTTCAATACCTGGTTCTAAATTTTTAATTTTTAAAACTCTGCCTATATCACCACCATAACATTTAAACACACCATCTTTTCCTGAAGATGTTGGAGATATAGAAATTGAAGGCAATGATTTATATCCTAAACCACCGCTAATTATGAAAATATCTGTAACATCTTTAACACCAGTATTTGATTCTTGAACCAATATATTTCCAGCATACAAATCACCTATCGTTGTATTATCTTCTAAAATAATTCTATCTTCCTCATTAGTATCATTAGATAGTGCTCTCAAATCTTGCCAATATGATGATGTATCAGCAGCATCTTCATCGCCAGCTGTTTCACTCAACTGAATAGTAAATATTGTTGAATCTGATTTTGTTATTTGAATATTTTCACCTTGAGAAAAAGTTCCTGAATAATCATCCAAGTATATTGCATAAAAATCATTAACATTTGTTCCTACAGTTCTTATGACAGCAGTTGCGCCTGATGTTAATCCTAGAATTGTTGCACCCACCTCTAAATCTGATTTTGTAAAACTTGTACTATCTGAGTACGTTAAAATTGGACCATCGGGATAAATATTTGTATCAGCAAATAGATTATTTGCCTCAACAGAGCCTAATTCCATATGAAAACCGCCGTTGACAATTCTCACAAAAGCCTCAGCTCCACTTCCATCTGTTCCTGTATTATCAAAAACTAATCTGTCACCAATATCGAAGTCATATCCTGTATTATCAATAATAATTTCTGATATAGAGCCTGAACCTATACTATCAAGTGAGAATAATGCACCTCGGCCACCACCTGTTAGTGTAACATCGTCATTAATCTGGTTTAAAGCACCATCGTTTGTAATATTGACATCAGAAGGCAACCCTGTTATTGTTGCTTTTATAAAAACATCATCTACGTCTGAAGCCGTACCTTGAATTGTTTCAGTTATCTGAAAGGTTCCTTCTATCGTGTCATTATTTAATATAAATTCGGAAACACGTGTGCCTCCATATGAATATTTAAAAACATTTTCTACTATTGCAGTTGCATTTGAATTTAAACCGGTAATAGTTCTTCCTATTAAATCATTTGTATTTCCTACATCATCAATAACTCGCATTATTATTTTTGTATTCCATTTACCGTCAGATACTCTTAGAATATTTTCTCTAGGGTAAATGGTTTCAGCTTCTTCATTAAATAAAGCTTTAAAAAAAATTTCATGTCCCTTCTGTGTACCTTTTAATCTGTATAATGATTTAATATTTTTAATTAAATTTCTTTTATTTAAATTAGCAGTTAAATTTTCGGGTATTGTTTTTAAAAACTCATCTCTAAATTTATTTAAAAAAAATGATATGACTTTATCGGGGTCTCTATAGTTTAATAATTCTTGTATGTTTTGAATTGGGTTTGGTTTATAACCTGATATGTTAGCTGCAGCATTAGAAGTCTGACCTATTATTTTTTCACCATCTATAAACTTATCTTGTAGAGCAATGAACAGTCTACCGTTTTTAATATCTTCAGAAATAATTGAAGATTGTGCCTTTGATATTTGTCCTATTATTATTTCACCATTTGTAAATTTGCCGTAATCAGCATTTTCTAAAAGAACTTTATCTCCTGTATGCAATTGTGTTCTTTCAGCACCTAAAGCTCCGCCGTCCAATAATAATAAATTTTCTTGGTTTGTTTCTGTTTCTAGTAATATACCGTCAGTGACTTGAATATTCGAAATCTGCAATTCGGCAGATTCCATGAAAGTAAAATATGTTTTTAAAAATTGTAAAAATTTAGGATGATCATCAACTACAAAGTTAGGTAATTGAGAACTAATAAGATTTGAAATTTTATCATTAAATTTTGCCATTTCTCACTATCTAGGATAACTTGAAGTTGTTGTATACCCTACTCCCGCTTCAGTTGAACCAGAAACAAAAGTGTCATTTTCAACCACTAGGGAAATATTTGGCACATCAATTTCTACTATTGTATTTCTTACAGGTATAATATCATAAGAATTAGGAATTACAGTTAACTCTATAACTTCTGAACTTGTACCTCTTATATTTGATATGGATGATACATTTAAACTATCCAATGTTATTTGTCCTGTTGTATAATTTATGACACCTTGAGTTTCATTAATATATGTTTTAACTCCGTTAATATTTAAATAATATCTCCTCACATTGCCATTTCCATCATCATCCAAAAACATTTCATTATTGTCACCATCAACTTTAAATCCTGTAGATGTTAAAATACCACCCATTATTGCATTATGACCAGGATGAGGATTATAAAATGCATTTCTAAAATATATGTCATATCTTGTAGAAGTATTAATTAAAGGTGTAAATGATTTCCTCATTTTGACAGTTGTAATATTTGATACAATACTATTATCAACATCATCTATCAATCCTATTAACTTAGAAAATCTGAAAACACCATCGAATCTTTGTAATACATTTGTATTATAATTTGAAATTGTATTTAATATTTCTGATCTTAATGTTGAAGCCAATTTAGAAGTATTATTCTGATCATACCTTACAGTAGAAATTACTTCCACATATGTTGTATCTGGGTCTACAATTACAGGTCTAACAGAAGCAATATTATATTGTTTTAATGTATTTACAATTTCATTTTTAGTCTGATTCGTTAGTAAGGAACCTGAATTGGGTTTGATAGATATTTTAACAATACCATAAGTGGGTGTTTCATCTTCTTCACCACCCCATGCACTTACTGATAATGCATTAGGATATAAATTCTTTACAATAGTTTCGTAGTCTGTCGCTGTAACTGCTCTGTCTTGAGCTGTATATTGTAATGGGGCATTAAATCTAATTGATTCTTTTGTTTCAGCCTCAGATCCTCCTTGTGCTGGTGAATTTGTAATAATTGTAACATCTGAATTACCACCTATTGCACTCGATAAAGAAAATGATGAGGCACCGTTTGCTTCAGTTTTATTTGTTACAATATAATCTAAGATAACAATATTGCCATCATCTAATTTTTTTCCAAAAACACCATCGCCAAAATATATTTGAAATTTTCCTGTATCTGTTTCCTGCAAAAAGTAAACTTTTGAATCTGTTCCAACTTCTCTTAAACCATTTGCTAGTGTATAAACATTTGTATTTGAATCTGTTAATGAGTTTTGAACCGTAACTCTCAAAGTTGAAGTGTCTGCATTGATACTAGGTATAATAAACCTTTGATCAGCGTCTGAACTATCAACCGTATATTTAAATGTAACTAAACTACCTTCGTAGATTTCAACATTATTAAATCTATAAACACCGTCTGTTGATGTTGTTGAAATATCTCGGTTAGTAACAAATTGATATCCTACACCATCAATTGTAGTTGTAAAAATTGTACCTTTTGTCATTGTTAAAATAGTATCTGTTACATTATTAACAATGATGTCTAATTCAGCTCTGGGCGCTCTTACAGAAGAGGGCGTGTATCCTAAGAGTTTAGCAAGCGAAACTATATTTTTTCTAATATCAGCACTGTCTAAGTACATTTCATTTGCTAACATATTAGCATTGAAACTTAGATAATGTGTATTGTAAGCTAAAATATCTAAAAGAACAGCGAAACCTGATCCTTCAAAATTATAATCAGAAAATTCCGGTTGATTTTGTAAAAAGTTTTTTAAATTCTGTTTAATTGTATCAAAATCTAATTCTGAAACTACAAATTTATTACTTGCCATTTTATCTCAATCTTTCTAAAAATGTTTCTACTGTTACAGGGTCAGACACACCAACAACATAGAACATAATAGTTAAATGATAACTATTTCTATCCTCATCGGGCCTAGCTAAAATTTGAACTAATTTAATTCTAGGTTCAAAATTATTTAATACTTCTGACACCTTTCTTTGCAAATTTAATGCTGTCAAAGGAGTCATCGGCTCAAATAACAAAGCCCTAACATTACTACCAATTTCAGGATGAAAAGGCCTTTCAAAGTGTGAAGTATTAATTAAATTTCTAACACTTCTTTTAACCGCTTCAACACCAGTCAATTTATTTACATCATTTGTTATATTATTGCGACCAAAATTCAAATCTAAGTCTTTATAGATTCTAGTTGCTCTTTTACTATTATTTGTAATACTGGCGTCGTAATTCGGCATATCACTAATATTTATACGTTAACCTATGAAAATATTAGAGGAACCTGAAATCATTTCACCTGCATCAGCGTTATCTCCAACTCTGCCTACAGATATTCCATTTATTCTTACTGTAGTAGAACCTTCATTTAAAAATCTTACATGAGGAGGACATGGTGGTGCAGGTGGTGCTGGGTGAGAAACCGTTGGAGCCCCCACAACAATAATAGGTATACCGTTTGCTCTAACTGTATTATTTGTGTTTGAGGATGCTATTGTCGTAACACCCGTACATGCATGACCTGTTGTTAAACTATCTTCAACTCTACAAACTGCTGGCACTAAAATACACCTTGCCACACAACAAATACTTTTACTTTTTTAATCATTATTATTTTCTTCAAAATTTGTTAACGCACGAGGACATTCACACTTTTCACAAATAGTTATTTCTTTAGAATAATTATTAAAACCTTTTACTATACCTTTCAATGGACTATCACAATGACATTCATTTTGACATTTTGTACATCTTTCTTCCATAAATCTATTTATCCACAATAATTACAAGATGTATGAGCATAAGTTTTTTAGTCATTTTATGCTCCATTAAACGAATCATAGTCCATTGCGTCATATTTTACTTCATCCGGATCAAAATCCGTATTTTTTTCGTGTCGGCAATTACTACAACAAGTGATTTTGTATTTTTCATTAAATTCGTTAACAATTTCTTGCTCACATTTAATTCCACAATGACAATTATGTCCACAATTCATACAATTTTGATTTTTTTCTATCATTTTACTATTTATCTTAAAAATTACAACTTACTTGAGCGTGAGTCGTTCTATTATCAAGCATATTTTTTAATTTTTCTTTCGAATCACTTGATTTTTTGTCTGATTCGCTTGATTCTGCACTTCCCAACTCAACTTTTGGTAAAATTTTGCAATTTTGCACATTTTTTGAGCAAGAAACGAGAACAAAACAAGAACATAGTAAAAAAATAAGGGTTTTTTTCATATTTTCGGGATTATTTAGTTGACATTTGGGTATTTTTCCTATAATATGGACGTATAAACAATGAAAAAAACAAGGAAAAACAATATGATTAAAAAAGAACACAATAAACACAACATTGAAATTGCTTTATTAAGAAAATTAAATGTTGCAAAAAAAGACTACAACAAAGTTACTTCTATAAAATACGATAATAACTTAAAAATACAAATTCCTGTATATACTTATGTTCAACCAAGTTATACGTATAAACACACAATCAAACCTTTTACTAAAAGAAAAGGTTTTAAACAAAGTTTTGCACCGACAGACGCAAAAATATCATCTATCTATAAGAATTTTCAAAATAATTATAGAACAAAATCAGTTGATAGATTTATTAGTAACTTTAGTAAAGAAGATAAACAGTAATCAATTAAGGAGAAAAACACATATGATAAACAAAAACACAAATATGAATATGGCAATTGTTAGAAACATTGCATATAAACAAATAGGTAAAATCAACAAAAATATAAAAGAAATTATTGAAGTTGATAAAGAACTATTAAACATAATTGACATTAATATGAAAAATGCTATTAATAAAATTATACACGATTACAAAGTATATCAACAAACTGGTGTATATAAAATTAAATAAGG
>Ga0102960_1000355_pt1 | contig 17060 bp, 17 predicted proteins | sample SalPon2_B_H2O_MG_2_FD_84521 | JGI IMG/M metagenome (GOLD analysis project Ga0102960, IMG submission 84521) | Salt pond water microbial communities from South San Francisco under conditions of wetland restoration - Salt Pond MetaG SF2_B_H2O_MG | ecosystem: Environmental > Aquatic > Non-marine...
ATCATCACCACCATTACCACCATTACCACCATCATCACCACCGTTACCACCACCCGGAGGAGGAGGGGTAATGTTAACAGTACCTAGATCAAGATTAGGATCAATACCAATATCTCTACCTTCAGTTTCTTCGCCGTAGTAAAATTCGTCAGTCCTACCGCCGATCTGATATTTTTTTCTTTTAGCCATCTATATCACCACTTGACCTTATCAGCCCAGTAAGCCGCTGACATTTTACCTTTAGAAATATTTTTAGCATGACGAGCCTTAAAAGATTTTCTCCTAGACTTTTCAGATGCTGACTGAGGATTTTTACCTGCACCAGAAACGCCTTGCTGACCAAAACGTATAGTCTTAACTTGATCGCCTACTTTGGCTACAACAACATGACTCTTAGTAGGATGCTTAGGTGTACGCTTAGGTTTGTTAAACCCAGCCACTCCAGCTCTTTCTAGTCTAGAATCTTTCATTATGCTTTCCTATCTACCTTTTTAACTTTTTCTACAGTTCGCATAGCTCCTAGACCTAACATACCCATCAACACAGGCATCATTAAATCTAGCTCAATCATAGGAACTAATACTCCAGTTTCCATTAATTCTAGTGCCATATTGACAAATGGAATAATAAGAAAATTACCAGCCATACCAAGGCAACATACCCAGCCTATCGCAGGCCGCCACCCCGCTACAAACATACTGTGATGTTGAGCCTCTGTTTTGTTAATCTCTAGTTGAGCTTTTACTACCTCGTTCGCGTGTTTTTCACTCATGGTAGCTATCTCATGAGCAAGCTGTGCTTTTTTATCTTTATCTTCTATAAACTTATCTAGTATAGAAGATACAGGCCCTATTAGTGTATCTACTAATCCCATCATTCCACACCCCAAGACATCCAAATGCCTATAGCCAAAGCAGTTAAAATTGAGGTAGTAAGCATCCTAGCAATAGTCTGTCCTACTGTAGACTTAGTAGCCCTCCAAACATCTAAAAGATTTCTTAGCTCTTTTACATCATCATAGGCTTCTTGGTCTGACAGCCCAATATCTTTTAGTGCTTGCTTTGCTCCCTCTTGAGCAGCTTGACTAATTATTTTTTCTAATTCTAACTGATCCATATCTTAATTCCATTTTATAGTATAATGGAGGTAGCTCCCATTGCAATTATAAATATACCAATTACAGTTCCACCAATAATTGCTAAGTCTATCATTGCTGCTTTTGTTTGAGCGGCTTGTTTAGCTGCTGCAATTCTAGTGTTTCTTATACGTGACCTTTCGCGTATCATTTCAGTCCAAAGATGACCATTCCCTGTCCATAAAAATATATCTTTTAATTCTCGCTCTAAATTTTCTGCACGTTGTTTCTGTAATGTCACTTCTAATGCTTGGGCTTCTACAGACTTACCACCAAATATCTTTTGCATTTTGCTAGGATTTGTTGCTTTCTGTTCAAGGACACTAACCTCTTCACGAGCATCCCAAAAAGCACCTATAGCATTGGTTAGATCTTGTAATTCTCTTCCTTTATGTACAGCTTTCTTAATAAAATTAAAAGCTTGATTAGCCGCTGAAACGGCTGCTATGATTTCTGCTGCCACTAGTAGATCCTCACGCCTTCTTGACTTGAATCAACCAAGATTGGCTTGCAGTAAGCTGAGATGGGGCTAGATGTACTTGGAGATCCTCTCCATCTCAACTTGCTTGCAAAGTAATTACATCTGTTTACGTCATAGAAACACATTGCTTGATCACAAGTGCTAGACGCTTCCTCGCCTCCTATGAGTACTATAAGGATAAAGACATGAACCAATCAAACCACCCGCACCTTCAGGTTATTAGCAGCCAGTGCAGTTATCCTCACCTTAGTAGCCGCAGGAGCATCAAAGTCGTAATCAGTGCCTAAGATAGCTCCTTTGTTCAGGACGTTGGCATCGTAGTTAATAGATACACCGTCACTGGAAGGAACCGTAGTGCCGCTAGATAGGTTGAAGATAATGCCTAAATCTAGGTCATTAGCTAGTGTGAAGTGGTTTGCGTCAGATACAGCGTCAAGCTGCGTCTTGTTCATTTGGTTTGGATAGACCACTGTTCCTACTGTATATTCATTAACATCATCACCGTCTATTCCGACAAGAAACATTTTACTGCCGTCATTATTAAATGTTACTCCTTCAACGCTTGTTTCTTGAGACGATACAGAAAAATTTTGCGTATAAGATGCTGTAGATACATCAAAACCCGTAGTTAATGTATACTCGTTTACATCGTCTCCTCCTCCGCCACAGATAAACATTTTAGTCCCATCTGCATTAAACGCGATTCCAGATGGTGCTGTTTCTTGTGATGCGACTGAAAAGTTTTGTGAATAAGAAGCTGTTGAAACGTCAAAACCTGTAGTCAATGTATATTCATTAACGTCATCTCCAACATTTCCCACAATAAACATTTTAGTTCCATCATTATTAAATGTTATTCCTTGAGGAGCTGTTTCCTGCGATGCGACTGAGAAATTTTGTGAGTAACTTGCAGTTGAAACATCAAAGCCAGTAGAAAGTGTGTATTCATTTACATCATCACCGTCTATTCCGACAACAAACATCTTTGTTCCGTCATTATTAAATGCTAAACCTCGTGCATCTGTCTCTTGGCTATAAACACTAAAAAATTGGGAAAAACTTGCTGTAGAAACATCAAAGCCAGTTGTTAATGTATACTCCTGTACCTTTCCCCCAAATGTGCCAATTACGAACATTTTTGTGCCGTCAGTATTAAATCGGACATCTCTTGGGTCTGTCTCTTGCGAGCTAACGTCAAAACTATCCACAAATGAAGCAGTAGAAATATCGTATGCGTTGTTTACTCCTGATGCTTCCATAGCCTCCTGCAAAGCATTCAACTCTGTGTTGGTAGTCGCGTTAGTCCAAGTAGTAGACGCATAAGTACCGTTAGAGTTGTACTGCCAAGTGCCTGAGTTGTTACGAACAATAGAACGTATGCCGTCAGTGTTATGGGCAATCTTCCAAGTAGACCTATCGTCTGTTGATATACAGTAGAAGATACTTCCATCACCAGCAGCTTCATCTGCGGTCATAGAGTTAATGTCAGTCCAGTAGGTAGAGTCTGTAGAGGTTGTGGTGTGGACTGCGTGGTAGCCAGTCGGAATAGCTGTTGAGCCTAATGTGTATTCATTTACCTCTATTCCATTAGTGCCAACAATAAACATTTTGGTGCCGTCAGAGTTAAAGGCTATTCCTGTTGGCTCTGTTTCTTGTGCTGAGACCGAAAAATTCTGAGAGTATGAAGCTGTGGAAACATCAAAGCCGGTTGAAAGTGTATATTCATTAACATCATCTCCTGACGTTCCTGTAATAAACATCTTAGTGCCGTCAGTATTGAAGGCCATTCCTTCCGGAACTGATTCTTGTGATGAAACTGAAAAGTTTTGAGAATAACTAGCAGTAGAAACATCAAACCCGCTGGATAATGTATATTCATTAACATCCGCACCATTGCTACCGAGCATAAACATTTTGGTGCCGTCAGAGTTAAAGGCTATGCTTCTTGGATTGGTATCTTGCGAACTAACAGAAAAGTTTTGACTATAGCTTGCTGTTGAAACGTCAAAGCCAGTAGTTAAATTATATTCGTTTACGTCATCGCCTCCGCTACCAACGACAAACATCTTGGTGCCATCGGTATTAAAAACCACTCCGTGTGGGTTTGTTTCTTGTGATGACACTGAAAAGTTTTGGGAATAGCTAGCAGTGGAAACATCAAAACCAGTAGTTAAATTATACTCATTTACATCGTCTCCCGACTGCCCAGTAATAAACATCTTTGTTCCATCGGTGTTAAAGGTTACTCCTAGCGGGGATGCCTCTTGCGCTGAAACTGAAAAGTTTTGGGAAAACGATGCCGTAGATACATCAAACTGACCCGTTGTTATGCCACTCAACTCCAAGTCACCATCAGTCGTGTTAAACACAACGCCATACATCTCCCAAGAGCCTGAAGCTACTTGAGCGTATGAAGTGGGTGCAGTAGTTTGAGATACAGCGCCAGCGGTAGATGTTAGAACAAACGCACCACTGTTAGCTTCAATGGTCTTGCCTACGTCAGCAGATGCAAATGAGCCTGTGCCTAGAGAAAAGCTGCCATAAGGCAATGAATACTGAAAGACAGTATTGTTTGCTCCACCAGCAATATAAAGATTTCCATCAGAAGTAATGTACATTCCATTTGGCTGACTATCTTGAGAAGCCAAACTAAATGACTTGGAATCATAGCTTGCTGTGCTTATGTCATATGCCGTAGACAAGCTGTATTGATACAGAGAGTCATTAGTGTTATCAGCTATAATCATTACAGAGCCATTTGCTAAAAATGCTAGATTTTTTGGCGAAGTTGCTTCAGACGGGTCATAAAAAGTTTCATAAGACGCTGTGCTTACATCATACGCAGTAGATAATGTATATTGATAAAAAGTATTATTAGTAAAACCTACGATGTACATTTTTGTTCCATCATCATTCATGTGAACAAAAGTCGGTTGTGTTTCTTGGCTATTTACATTAAAACTTTTTGACTCATAAGATGCTGTAGATATATCCCAAGCAGTTGATAAGGCATATTGAAAAACAGTATCGTTCCCATATCCAAGAACATACATTTTTGTTCCATCAGGCTTAAAAAACAAACCGCTTGGAACGGTGTTTCCTTCTGGCGTTACGCTAAAACTTACAGAATCATACGTTGCTGTAGAAACGTCATAAGCAGTAGATAGTGTGTACTGCAAAACCGCATCATTTTGATAGCCTACAAGATACATTTTTGTGCCATCATCTTTTAAGTAAATACCTTGCAAACCATTCTCTGTTGATGCTACAGAAACACTTTTATTTGAATAGCTTGTATTTGATGTGTCTGGAACAAAATCCAAAGTAGTCGCAGGAGCAGAGTCTAAACGGGTGTAGTTCTCTGACGTTGAATTAACATCCCACGCATTATTGCTTACACCTGACTGAGCCACTTCTTTAGTCACAGATACTACGGGCGTAGCAATACTGCTAGACAAAGTAATAGTAGCCACTTCATCCTGTGCGAATGTCTTGGTAAGAGTGCCTGAAGTTACTGAGATGTTGTCTAGTTGCGTTTGTAAATTAGACGTAACACCATCCACATAATTTAATTCTGCTGTGGTTGCTATAACACCATCAAGGATGTTAAGTTCAGCAGTAGTTGCGGTAACCCCATCAAGAATATTTAATTCTGTTCCTGTAGCAGTAACACCGTCTAGAGCATTAATTGTAGCTGCGCTATCTGCTATATCTCTTGCTTTACTCATAGTTAAGCTCCCGGCTCTTCAGGCCATGTTACTGTGTGGGGGAAGCCTTCTTGTGTTGGAACATCCCGTAGTGCTTGTCGGTAGGTTGCCCATTCAGTTGACAGCGTTAAGTCGCTGGAGGCTCTCCAATCTGTAGCAGCTAGTTTTTCATCTCGCTCTTCTCTGGCTTCAGCAGCCGCTCTGTCATCTGCACCAGCAGCCCATTCTGCTTCCTGTGTATCCCATTCAGCCTCTTCTGCAGGAGTAAACTGAACATTACCATTTGGTGTTGCTTTATAACGTGTCATTGTTTATTCCTATGAATTATTTATACCAAACAACCTAACTGTTCCACCGTCTATGCTGTTGTCGTGATAAATCCTAATGGCATCTACATCAGCGGCAGTTTCTCTTTGCCCACCACCAAAATGCCTCTGAAATTGAGAGGTTGGAAAACTAAGACCAGCTAAATCCCAAAAAAGATAAAAATTTGCAGCGTCAGATGGTTTTACTAAATATATAAATCCACTTAAACTTTCTCCAGATGTTGCACCCTGACCAAAATTACTAACTCTTATTTCACTATCGCTTGCGCTGTTCAAGCCTGAAAATGAAGCGCTAGAATCTCTAATAGAACCTGCGGCATAAGAATAGCCACTTGAGTCAAAGCTACTCCCGCCATCTGTAGATGTTCTAATCTTAAAAGGGCTTCCACTTCCTGTATTAACAGGTGCCACTTTTACAAGCTGTAACACATAAAAATCGTATGTGCTTCCAATTCCAGATGTAATATCTATTGATGCAACCGTGGAAGAAACCGTAGTTGAGTTAATGAAGTTCCAAGCCCCACCACCAGCATCCGCAAGAGATAAAGTACCACTGCCGTTGGTAGTTAATACTTGGTCAGCAGTTCCGTCTGATGTTGGTAGAGTAAAAGTGCCGACAAAACTGGTTAGGTTTGAATCATAGGCTTGAACGTCTGTGCCTATTGCTACGCCAAGATTAGTTCTTGCTGTACCAGCGTTAGCCAAATCAGATAGATTGTTTGCTGTAGCTGCACCACCTAGATTAGTAAGCGCAGTAGATGCGCTAGCAAGGTCAGACAGGTTGTTAGCAGTTGCAGCGTAGTCACCAGTTGCTGCTGTTGCGATTGTTCCAAGCCCCAGTGATGTTCTAGCTGTAGCACCTGATTCAGCTACAAAGTTAGCACCATCACCAACAATAAAGTTTCCGTCAGTTGGTGTTAGTCCGGCTACATCTGCTAGTTGAGCATCATAGGCTTGTACATCAGTACCTATAGCCAATCCTAAGTTAGTTCGGGCTGTAGCTGCATCATTAACATCTGAAAGATTATTAGCTGGAGTTAATACATTTGCAACAGAGAAAGTTTCAAAAGCTATAATCTCTACAAGATCACCAGACGTTGCACCAGATGAAAGAACTATTGAAGTCCCGTTAGTAGCTGTAAAGTCTGTGCCATTAATTAACTTTACGCCATTCAAATAAACATCTACATAACCTACTGTGTATGTAGCAGAGAATGTAGTTTGTGCTGCGGTAGCTGTAGCATTAGTACGTGTATAAACATACTGTGCGCCTATAGAACCCCAAGCAGCCCCATCGTAGCCTTCAAAGACTGTATCCGTTGTATTGTAACGAATCATGCCCTGAACAGGCGTAGGACGCTGTGCGGTAGTACCAACAGGAACCTTAATTGCTTCAGTGCCACTTATAGTTACAGTGCCAGTAAAAGTAGGATCGTCAGTTAGATTATCCCAAGACGGGTTAGTACCATCAGTTGTAAGATAGTAACCGCTGTTACCTGTCTGGCTTGGAAGAGCATCCACATCACCAAAAGTAATGTTACCTGCTGCGTCTGTAAGAAGTGCCTGACCACTAGTACCATCAGTAGTAGGAAGCGTAAACGTAGTTACAAAAGACTGTAAGTTACTGTCGTAAGCTAGTACATCAGAGCCTATAGCAACTCCAAGATTTGTTCGGGCTGCTGATGCGCTAGACGCTCCAGTACCACCATTAGCAACTTCAAGATCAGTACCAGACCAATCATCATTAGAAATTGTACTAGCTGTTGCAAGGCTTCCTAAGCCCAGCGAGGTTCGTGCCGTAGCTCCAGACTCAACAATCCATGTACTGCCATTACCGACAATAAAATTACCGTCAGCATTTGACAAAGCGGCAATGGCTGCTAAGTCTGCGTCAGAATCTTGTAAAGAATCTAGCTGAGTTTGAATAGAAGAAGTAACACCACTTAGATAATTTATTTCTGTTGTAGTTGCAGTTACACCGTCTAAAAGATTTAGCTCTGCGGCAGTTGCTGTGATTGCAGTTCCGCTTAATTGAAGTGTAGTTGCGTTGACTTCTCCGGCTGCTCCATATACAACAGCCTTATTGTTTACAATTGTTCCTGCGCTTGAGCCGTCTACAAGATTAAGTTCGGAGGCTGTCGCTGTAACACCATCTAAAATATTTAGTTCTGTAGCAGTCGCCGTAACTCCGTCAAGGATGTTAAGTTCTGCGGCGGTAGAAGTTATTGCAGTACCGCCAATAGACAGTGTAGAAAAGTTACCAGTAGAAGCAGTCGTAGATCCAATGGCTGTATTGTCAATTGTACCTGCATTAATGTCTGCTGTGTCGGCAACAAGGCTATCAATGTTTGCTGTGCCGTCTATGTACAGGTCTTGCCATTCAGAACCTACAGCACCTAAGTCATAAGTACCATCAACACTTGGCAAAAGATCAGAAGCTACATCAGCACTAAAAGCTACAGTATCAGTTGCGGCATCACCAAACGTAAGATTACCTGCAATGGTAGCGTTGCCAGTAACTGTTAAGTCACCGCCTATAGATACATTACCAGTTGTAGTAACAGCATCTATATAGGCATTTGCCCAATAAGTAGAGCTATCCCCAAGATCGTAAGTACTGTCAGCATTGGGTAGAATATTTGATGCAATGTCGGCGGTAAACGTGACTGTATCTGTTGCGGCGTTTCCAAGAATGGTATTTCCTTCAACAGATAAAGTGCCGCTAAGTGTAGTAGCACCAGAAGCGGCAAGAGTTGTAAACGCTCCGGTACTAGCACTAGTAGCACCAATTGTAGTCCCATCAATAGTTCCAGCATTTATATCTACCGTATCAGCTATTAAGCTATCAATGTTAGCTGTGCCATCAAGGTATAGGTCTTTAAACTCTAATGAGCTAGTACCAAGATCTATACCATTATCTGTAACAGGAACAATTGCTCCATCCTGAATACGTATTTGCTCAGTAGCAACCCCACCAACTTCTACATACACTCCCCAACGATTGTTAGTGCTATCAACAACTATTTTGTTAAGAAAGTCTTGATCACCAATCGTGGCAATATTACCACCTTGACCTGCTGAACCATCATGCTGATGCCCCGTAGTACCTGTGCTAGCATAACTAAAAGCATTTACAAGCTGGTTGTATTCATCGTTAAATAACGCAGCGGTTATCGTATCGCCGTCTGCAAATGTGCTTTGTCGTGTGTAGCTTGTTCCAGCCATTCTTATCTCCTACCAGAAGGCGTATAGTCTACATATAAACCATTTATAGAATAAGAAGGTTTATTGTCTTCTGAAAAAATTTTAAAACTACAAGTATGTCCACTACCCTGAATTGCTACTCTAGTCAGAGGATCTAAACTTCCTCCAAATACTCCCGTACCAAAAAGAGAAGATCCAAACAACGCCGGAGTTCTAACATTTGTTAAAACATAATCATTAGGTTGTGGAATAGTGGTATCTTCGTAGTTATATCTTACTCTAACAGAAGGCGTTACTTCTCCTTCCGGGCCTAAAGATATTTTTGCATATCTTAATGTTTTTAAAGTTCCAACATCTCCAAAGTCTAAGTTAGGAGTTTTATAAGAGGCTGCTATAGCCTGTGTACTTCCATCTTCGTAGAAGTTATTACCTACATCATGAGAGTATATATAACCTAAATTATCTCCATGATATACTTTTTCATCTCCTGAAGCGTCAAAGCCTGAGTTTATTGCAGGAGCTTGAATACCTTTAATTTCAGACCACTGAAAACCTTGAGGCGTTAGTGTACCTATCACACCTCTAGACGCATCTATGTCTGACGAACTTCCTGTATAAAATAATCTGTATTGAGACTTGTTTCTAAGTACAACGCTGCTAATAGTATAATTAGATATATTAGAAGCTAATGCCGATATAATAGATTGTATCTGACGAGAAGTAGATCCTAACTCTACGTCACCAATACGTTCTGTTGCTGCTACAAGTCTAATGCCATCAGGGGCTAAAAATACTACGTCACCTGCAATTTCTTGAATGCTGTAGCCGCTAAGACATCCTACGTTATTTGTTATTTGAACAACCGCAGTATTAGCCGAATCATTAATATTATCTAAACGATGAATAGTGTTTTGACAGAAAATATAAAGCGAGCCACGAAAGCTTTTAATTCCTGTTATTTTATCTGAAATAGTTACTGAGCCTGAGCCAGTACCCGAAAAATCTTTATCATCATTTGTTTTTGAATAATATAATGTGCTAGGTGCATTTGTTGTATCTACAACACACAAATGCTTATCGTGATTTTCAATGTATTTACCAGCAGCAGGAGATGATGTTTCTCTGTATACAAATTTTCTTGTTGCACCTACACCATCAATATGAAAATGAGCAACTTTGTCGGCCCCTGTTGCAATTGATAAAGATCCATAAGTGGCATTAGGCGCACTTAAAGATGATTGCATTAAAGCAAACTGAGCTTGACCTTGGTTAGGTCGGTCTAGTTCTGTTTGACTGCTTAAATTAACCTCAAGAACTCCAGAGTGTCCAGTGTCCCTATTAATCTGAAGCCAAGTTGTTCCATCTTCAGTGTAGTATACTGATGTATCAACACAAGCAACAACACCAAGGCCATAAGGTACTACACCTAAAATTCTACTAGCACCTTCAGGTCTAGTTGTACCATAAGGAGTGTACCCACTTACGCGCCTGTAGCCACCATCAGGGTCTACCTCAAAATTCAATAGCTCTTTAGCCGACCCCGGCTGCTTGAGCATATCAAATTCATTGAGGTTAGTATTTAAACCTCCTGTGCAAGATAAACCAAATGCTAACGACATTAGATATACACCACTCTGTCATCTTTAAAATAAGATGTACTAGGCCCAAGAAGATTTTCTCTCATGCTTCTTAGACCTTTCTTGTAGTCTTCTAATGCAAATGCTGATGCTTGGGGATTATCTTTAAACTGATAAAGATAATATCTAGCTTTGGCCGTAACTACAGTGCTGTAAATATCTGGAAAAACTATTTCATCAGAATAAGCAGACAGCTCTGTAGGAAGATCATAAGCAAAGAACCAAATCTTGTAAGCTTTTTTAGGTATAGGGCTTAGCCCAAACTTACGCCCATCAAGACTACGAACCACTGCGTTAGGCTCACCCCAGTTTTGGGTATCTGCATCATCAGCGTTTTCTCTAGTTCTTCTAAAATCTTTCCATGAATCTATAGTAATGTAACTTAAATTTTTAGAAACATAAGGAGCAGATTCACCGCTGACTCCTATAGTTGTTATATAAAAATTATCCCAATCAATAGCTGCATAGTCTGTAGTTAAATTATCACTAGCAGCTTTTAGTTCATACCATCTTGTTCCGGCAGTAGTCTCAACAGAAACATTACCAAACATCGGATCTGTAGCACCACTTTCACCTGTAGCCAGAAAAGGCCACTTAGGTTCTTCGGTAACAATATCTAAATAGGCTCTATTAATACAGTCTTTTGCATGAGCCTGTATACCAATAGCTGAAGCAAAATTAGAAGAAGTCAGTACAACTTCATTTAATTCTCTTAGCAGCTCATTCGTTAACTGTAAATAAGTCTTAGCCATTATTTTTTATGAACCTTTTGAATTTCAAAGTTAGCAGACTTTGAAGCACCCCGGTGAGATTTGTAGCCATCTTTAGGGTCTTTCATAAGTTTGTAGCTTTTACCACTCTTCATCCAGTGGTAACCTTCAGGGGCTTGAACTTTCATGTTAGCAAGGTTTGGCAGTTTTCATAGCACTACTAACAGAACCGCCTTTGCTGTATTCACGGCGAGCCATTTTGTTTCCGTTAGCTTTACCGCCTTTGTTATATTTATTATAACCACCGCCCATCATTTTCTTTTTGCCGTAATCCATCATTTTTTTTCCTCTCTATGATTTACAGGGTTATCAAGATTTCTAAAAATCCTATCATAATTTTCGTCAGCTTTTTTCTTATCTTCGTGTCTATAATATTTAGCACGGATTTTAACTTTGTTGTTTACGTTAAATCTAACGGGGTTTTGTTCGCTTCCAATTTGAGGCACTTATAAACTCCATAAATTAAAGGGGGCCATATTTCAGACCCCCGATAATCTTAGTCAATACCGTAGAATGCGGATACCAGAGCTTCTGGACGCAGTACTTTGGCTCCATAAACATGGAGGCCACGTACAATGTCACCAAAGCTGCTTGGATCACGAATTACTTCAGTGTTAACAATAGTCTGAGCAGTACAGGTAGATGACATGTGACCAGCCAGACACTTACCAGCGGCATTAGTAGTCGCTGCAATGTTGTTAGTCTTGTACATATCAAATCCACGTAGCTTGCCAGAAGATACCAAGCCATTACGGATTGAACCTTGACCAGCATTGTAATCTACAGACAAGAGCTTAGAGTTGCTTTGTACAAGCTGCTCATAGAACTCTGGATTTGCAAGGAACCAACGGCCTTCTTCAGGAACATTTTGCTCGTCAAGCAGACGGGCCATGTGTGAAAGAACGTCAATTGGATCATGCTCAGAAGCTCCAAAGCCAATGTCAAGATTACCAGCACCGTCAAAAGTACCAGCAGCAAGGTCAGTAGCACTGTCAGAACCCAGAATGTGATTTGGGCTTGAAGCAGGAACGCCAGCAAACATAGTAGCGATTACGCCTTCGTCAAAAGCATCACGCAAAGAGTAAGCAGCAGAAGATGCAGCTACTTCGCGGAAGTTAACGTGAGACATATTGCTCTCAATGTCATCTACGATGAATTTAAAAGCATTCGCAGTATCAACAACCAGAGTTACCTCTTGGTCGGTCAATTTAGTTGAAGCTACGTCCTGACCACGTTCATACTGGTAGACAGTGATGGTAGGTTCTTTGATGATCTTTACAGAATCACCGTAAGCGGAAATCTCCCCGGCATAATCAGTGTTAGTGATTGCCTCGGCTACAGAAGCCTTACGGAAGAAATTCAGTACCGCCTTGCTATAAATAGCAGGAAGGAAGAATGAATTGTTCTGACCCGCTACGGAGTTCGCAAAGTTAGCATCAGTATCCGTACTCGGCTCAAAATACTGATCGGATTGGTTATAAGCCATTTTTAATTACCTCAATAAAAGACAAATTATTTAATTACTCGTCCTTCACTAATTGCTTGATTAATTTCTTCTTGATATTTATCAAACTCAGTTACGGACATTTTAGCAATTTCCCGTTCAGTCCATATCTTAGGTTGTTTAGTGTCAATGGATTTCGTTTTAGTAGAAACCATATCTGCTGCACTTCCTTGCGATACAGACTTCCTTTTGGTTGGCTGTGCAGTAATATTATTTTCTATCTTATACAAATCAATCGCTTTACTAGCTAAACCAGCATTATTAGGATTATTATAAATCCAATCCTGTATTTGATCCGGTTGAGCTTTGGCCCATTCATGAAACTTTTCATTACCCCGAATGTCCTCAAAGTCGGGATGCCTTTGACGCAACTCAACTTCAGCTTCTTTCTTGGCTATGTCTGCTTCACGTTGCTTCAGTGAAACTAGCTCTTGGCGTATATCTGCCAGTTGCTGTTCGTTCTGAAAGTGAGCTACAGTCTCTACCGTTTCATACAGATCAGGATTCTTTTTCCTGAAAGCTTCTATCTCTTCAACAGTTTTAGGAGCTTGGTACTGGGGAGCATTTGTTTTTGCTTCGGCCAACAGTTCTTGCTCACGCTGTTTAAATTCAGAAACTTTACTATCGTAATGCTTCTTTAGATCGTCATAGCGTTTCTTATAATTTACATCCTTAGACTCTTTTTTTTCAGGGGCTTCAGCTTCTTCGCTGGAGGTGGCCTTAGAAGGTTCAGGTGCAAAGAAAAGGCCATCAGCACTCTCCATGCGGGGAGTTTCGCCTTTGTGCCAATCTTTCTTCATGTTATAAGGATTTGCTTCTTGTTCCTCTAGTTTTTCTGCAACAGTCATGTTACTTCTCCAAACGGGGCTTGTTGTCTACAAGGTAGCCTATTCTAAATGTCTCGTCAGACTGATAGGGGCTTGTTCCTTCAAGGTAGCCGTGTTAACGAATACTCGGCATTCTGTTTGCTCCAGCCATTTGACGCTGAATCTTTTCTTCGTCAGTTAAAGCTGTTTGTGTGGTATCAGAAGGCCGACTCATTAAGCCACCATCATAAGCACGTTCAGCCTCGTCCATCATAACTTGGAGGTTGTCAGCACCTAATTGATCGGTAGCTTTTTTAGTGAATACAAACTCTCCGTCAGATAATCTAGCGGGTATTGAGTCCGATACACCAGTTCCGGGGCCTTCAACTTCTCCGGCCCCAGAAAACTCAGAAGCAGTCATCACAACTTTGTCTATAATAGCACTAAGCTGTGGGTCTGATTCTAGAGCATTCTTTAAATATTCTTGTTCGGTAGGATCAAGTGTTTCATTGATTACATAACCAAAATAGTCTTGCTCCATCTGTTCATCAGGGAGCTGTGAAGCTTTGGCTTCTGCCATTTCTTCGGGTGGTATGTTTGGGTAGGTATCTTGAGGAACGCCTTCAGTAGGAACCATCATAGACCCACCTCCCGCCATTCTAAACAAAGGCTGTTGTTGTTTTGCAGCCTCCATTAAACCACCCATTTGCTTGGCGGCTCTAGATTGAGCATAAGCAATTGCAAGAGCTTGATCTCTAGAAGTTACGGTATCGCCAGAGCTAGACTTTAATTTACCTGCTCCAAATTCTTCCATTACAGTTTTAAATTTAGCTTTGTTCACAATACCACCTGTGTTCCTGTATTTACGTGCTGTTTCCGCAGCTTTTTCAGGCTGCTTAGAATGCTGTCTTCCTTTTGCAGTATCTTCTCTTTTCTTTTTTGTACTTGCTGCATATTCAGAACTAGACATAGCCTTGATAGCTTTTTCAGGCAGATACCTTTCACCTGTAGCTTCAGAGCCTTGAGTGGAAGGCTTACCGCTTTTGGTTCTCCACTTCTGAGATGTCCAATCTTTAAGAGATTGCTGAGACTTTTTTAATGTCATCTTGCTTCTCTGCGTCTTTTATCCATTCATCATATGAAACAAGTTTTTTCTGAAGAGGACTCCAAAACAAACCTTTCACTTGTAACCGCCGCCTTTGGCTTTGTATTCTTTAGCAAGCATCTGGGCTTTACGCGCTGACCACTGTCCGGGTTTACCACCTTTACCAGCAGCTTTAATTTTATTAAAAAGATTCTTTCGCATTGTGGGCTTAGTATAATTACCAGCCTCGTTCACTCTGCTCTTAGACATCTAAATTACCTTTTTCTACTTCATAAATTTCATTAACAATTTTTAATTTTTCTTCGGCTGTCGCAACTTGTTCAATCAGTTTATCTACTTCTTCTACAATATCTGGATGTTCAGCTACACCCACAGCATTAGAAAAATAATTTGCTATGTTTACTTGTAGCCCATGCATATCAGCTTCGTATTTAGCTGCTAATGCGTCCAATATCATTAAAGACATATTTCTACTCTTTGGCAAAATCATTTACGTTATCCCGCAACTTCTCTAAGCGTTCCAGAGAATTCACTCTCCCCTGACTGCGGTACATTTCCAGTTCCGATGTTGCCACCGCCAGTACCCGTAACTCCGACATCTTGGCCTTCTGGAGGTAATCCTTCAGGGCCTCCCACATCTCCGGGTTGTTCACTAGCGGCTTGAGCCTCCTGACCAGTGCCTTGTCCAGCATTTTGTAATCCTATGATTCTAGCCATCACAGCGGCTTCTTCTGGATCATTCAATAGTTCTTCTGGGTCAAGTTCTAATGAATAAGCCAGTTCGCTGATAAGCTTGTTAATTTTAATAAATGGTGCAATTGAAGGATTTTGCGCTGTTTGCAAGAACATTGTCAAGCGTTGACTACGTACTTCTTTTTGCATCAGGCTGTTAGTACCTGTAGCTTTTACTTCTAGATCTCCTTCTATATTTAGTTTATTATCTAAAAACTGCATATTCCACTGATAATAAGCTTCGCCCAAAGGACGCAACAGAAAATCGTCTAGATTTTTTATAACTGTTTTGATGTTTAGTGAGGCTGCACCTAAAAGCATGGACATACCAGATGCGGTACGTGTCATGCTCTGTACACCTGTTTGCCCGTGTGAGTAACTAGGAATACCTGTTTGCTCGTCTGCAAGCTGCCGGAAACGATCAAACATCATCATGTTTTCATTGGATGTATTAGGAAACTTTACGCCATTAATAGCCTGTCCGGGTACTCCAGCTTGACGCTTAAAGATCTTCCCCGGATATATCTCCATGCTTTGACCACCCACAAGAGAAGACTCGTCAACATCAAATACTAGAGAGCCTGACAGGGCAAGGTTATCAATAGCCATACGTGCATGACCATTCATAATCTTTTGAGAGTCATCCATGTTTTCGGCAACACCAATGCCAAAGAAACTGTATGGATTACGCTCATAAGGAAAAGCATTGTAAGGAATACGATGAGGCGTAAACGGATTAACAACAGCCCTGAGTATATTACCATTACATACCCAAGCGTTTATTTGTACTTCGTCTAAGTCATCAGTATCTTCAGGAAGCTCCATGCCAACTTGCTTGGCATATTCAGCATCCATGATGCCCCAATACTCCAAGACTTCGTACTGACCGGAGCCATAGTCTTCTGAGCGTTGGTCATCTTTTAGTTCGTGTTCGTAATGCTCCGGCTCGTAGTTAGGCCCCATCTGTAGAGTAGCACGTATAGCATCCTTATCAAAATAAGGCATACGGGCCAAAGCACGTACTTGTGACTTGTTCATCTTGTGACGATGGAAAGCGTATTCGCATTCATCCATGTTAGTTGCGTTAGGATCTGGAAAGAAATCCCAGATGCTAACAAACTCTATGCGGGGTACTCGTACTTCTACTGGATTGTATTCTCTCTGACCCTCTGCGTTTTCTTCCCAACGATTCAGAGTTTTATTAAAATTAAATGGGCCTTTAACAATACCTGTGCCAAACAACGCACATTCAAACAGTGCATTACGTATCTCGCTAGATCCTTTAGACTCTTCTATCTGATCATGGATAAGTTTTTCCATGCGTCTAGCGGCTTCTTGTGCTGGCTTGGTTTCGTAAAACTGTGGGATAGCAGAGCCACCATCAGTCAACACATCCTTCAGCACAGCATCTATATCTTCTGTTTCTCCCTTATTATAGGTTGCCCCGGCATTTAAGACCTGTTTTCCGTCACCTGCATACCCTACATCGTAAGGATTAGTTGCGCTAGGCTCCGGGGCTGGCGAGCTAGTCTCAATGCTGGGAACCGGATTTTGCGTGTCTAGATGAGCGTACTCAGCTACACCTTCCGGCATCTTTGTTTCAGATATTCCAATTGGGAGCTTATTGGAACCAAAGACTACATCAACTAGCTG
>Ga0102960_1000362_pt1 | contig 16969 bp, 17 predicted proteins | sample SalPon2_B_H2O_MG_2_FD_84521 | JGI IMG/M metagenome (GOLD analysis project Ga0102960, IMG submission 84521) | Salt pond water microbial communities from South San Francisco under conditions of wetland restoration - Salt Pond MetaG SF2_B_H2O_MG | ecosystem: Environmental > Aquatic > Non-marine...
ACATAGTAAATTATATACGTTTTTATTAGATTGTACTCGGTATTCTAAAAATATAACTATTCATTATTTGAATTTTTTTCCCTGTCCAACCGACTTAAACGAAAATTTTACCGATGAAGACCTATATACTTTATTCGATTTAACAAAAGAAGAGATAGAATATTTAATTAACAGGTAGGTATTTTTTTTGAAAAAAAATTTTCATTTTTTATTAGAGTGAATAATAAAATTGAAATAAAATTTATTTATACTTTTATAAGTACATTACCCAGCAAAAAGAAATTAACGAGAATGAACAGCAAAGTTGTTGAAAACATGTTATTAGCATTTGACGACATCAAGCAAGAAATAATAGAGAAATTAGCAAAAAAATATGGTTTCGATAAAAACGAAGCCCTAGCTTATTTGGAAGAGCCAAATGAAAAAATTACGATTGAGAATGTTCATAATCATATAACGTATGATTATGAGGAATATGAATATTACGTCGAAAAGGATCGAGCAGAATTGAAGGTTACGTGGGATCATGAGAATGAAGAAATAGATGAAATCATGGACGGTGATTTTAGTGGAAACTTAAGTTATTATGGTAGGAAAAACTTGATGTATATTGAAGAAGTGAAAAAAAGAGCAAACTGGAAAAAGGGTGAAAAATTAGCAATAACATCTAAACAAAATTGCGATGGTTGTTTTTATCTTTTTTGGAATGTTGATAAGACAGAAGACTATGAAAGGGATTTGGTTATTGAACCAAATGGATATATTGTTGTTAGACATTTTAATCATTATGTATTTGATGGTAAGCCGTTCTTTATACGAGTGGATAGTGTGTATAACGATATTGTATGTGACAATAATAATTAAAAAAATTGCAAGTCTCACAAAAGAAAGCCAAAAATTGAAATAGATTTACAAGAACTATTATAGAGCAACCCAAGACAACAAGAACAAGATAAAATGACTAACAATCAATCAAAGATGAACACATTTGAAGTTGCAGATGTTAATGAATTTATGCCTATTGATATTGCTAATGGATTTATTAGCGTTATTGAAAAAAAAAATATGCCTGATGAATTAAAGTTATGGGCGATTGATAATATCAAAAATTTCAATACGCTCTGTTATGGACAACGTAAGATGCTTTATGATAATATTTTAACAAAATTAGTTGAAGACGATCAATAAATGCTGAACGATAGTAAGCGAATAAAGGCGATGCCTAACAGGTAAAGTATTTTTTAATCAAAAAGTATTTGAATAATTAAATAATATAAATTTTACTATTTAATAATTATCATAATTTAACAATCAATATCATTATTTTCTTGTTCTTCTTCATTTTCTTTTATATGAGTCAAAATACTTTTATAATCAATACCATTTATTTTTTTTCTATCATGATAATATGCTTTTAACTTTACATTTTCTTTTATCTTATCAATAAATCCTTTTTTACTAAAATCCTCTCTTTTTTGTTTTTTTGATAAATTTATGTAAAAATCACTTTCTTTAAAAAAGTTATATATATCTGATATTTTAAATATATTTTCATCTTTATTTTCATTTACGATTTTATAATGCTGATTAAACCATTTTAAAATACTATCATTTTCTAATAAATAATCTAATGTATTACTTCGAACTGACTTCGGCATAATAATTGTATTGTGTTTAAAATCTTTTAACATTTCAAATAAAGCACATCTCATTTCTAAACGCCATGATTGTTGTTTATATAATGTATTTTGTTTAAAAATCCTTACATTATCAACAATTTCATCATTATCAGTATAAAGATTTGGAAAATTTATGTTGATCCATCTTTCTATTGCACTATCATTAATTTTACCATTTATGTTTGGTTTTCCGTTTACTTCTAAAATTATTGTAGGCACTAATGTTGTTTCTGTTTTAGATGAATAAAGACCTCTTGCGTTTGTTGTATCCTCACCGGTTAATGCTTTTATAACACCTAAATATAAACTGGCGTTTTCTTCTGGCTCACTAAACATTACCATTCGTTTTTTATCCATATTTGCTATTTCAGGATTAGCACCTGACTTTATTTGCTGGGTTAAAGTACAACAATTTCCTTGATAATAATACTCATTTCCTAACATTATTCTCATAAGTTGTGATATAATACCTTTACCATTTCTACCAGCACCATTCGCTAAAATAAACTTTTCTTGTCTAATACCTACACAACAAGATTTTAAAACAGATAAATAACAATTTCTCGTGTCTTGATCTGTTAATATTTCTTCAATTAATTTTTTCATTTTATTTACTTTTTCTTCTGTTGGTTTTTCATAATTATAACCGGTTGATTGTGTAATATAATCATATTTATTTATTTTAACTTCTTCACCTGTAAACATGTCAAATGCTGTATTGTTAAAGACAAAATATTGTGGCTTTACTTTATCAAAAAAATCTTCTTTTTCATCTTCAATAAATAATAAAACTTGTTTCAAAATACTATTTTGCTTACTATCACTTTTTATGAAAAATAATATATCATTAATTTTACTTAATGTTTTTGTATATTTATCATATCTATCATCATCTGTGTTTATATTTTTTAAAAATCCCATATACCTTAAATTACATTTTTCATAAAACTCTAATAAGGTTTTAACTATATTTCTTTGTATTTTCTTTTTATCTGTATCAGCGCACCATAACCTACCTTCATATATATAAGGTATTTTATTGCATATTTTAATATTATCGCCAATTAATTTTATATATGTTTCTGCAATACTATAATCCGTTATATCAAAATTTATTTGATATTTTGCTTTGATTTTATAAAAATTATCTTTATTTGATAGTTTAGAATAATAATAAATTGTTGCCTTTGTCATTTTATCGTATGTAAGTTCTAATAATTTTAAAACTGCATCTTCATCATAATTATCATTAGTTGTTTTTTTAGAATACTTTAACGCTAATTCTTTTGCTTCCTTTTTATCGTCAATTGTTGAAATAGATAATATTAATTGTTTCCAACTATCAAAAGAACTCCAATATTTAATATCTATATTGTCAAGTATTTCAGTTAATTCATTATCATAATTGTTATTAATTATTTTATTTTGTTCCGGAGGTGGTGTTAATAAACCAGTATTTTTTGGTGTCTTTTCAAAATGCTTTTCAATACCTTGTTTGTGATCGTATTTAACTTGTAAAATAGTTTCGCCTCCTGATTGTACTGATAATTTTAAAAACTCATCAAAAGATAAAGCATTATTTATTTCTACCTTTTTTGGTTCAAATTCGTCATCTTGAAGTTTAAACTCATATTTAGATGTAAGTTTATATATTTCATTATGTGGTTTATTACTTCCGTATAATTGCCAGTTCACAGAAGCATTAACCACTCCTTCGTCGACAACATCACTCCAATCATTAGTTATTGGTAAATCTTCCCATAATTGTTTTAACTCATTCAATAACATAAGTCGCATTATTTTTTGCGCATTTCGATTTAATTTTGCGTCTATTATGATATGTATTCCATCTTTGGTTTTATTTTCCAAACAATTAGGATTTGGTTTATGCATTACATAAGCAGTAATCGTTGTATCATCAGGAATATCACATAATTCATTTAACTTATCCATATACAGACATAACATATCTATAACGTGATCCTCTTCGTGTTGTCTTGTTTTAATATTTGGATCATATCTAAAATCAAAATCTAAGGCAATTACGCCTTCATCTTGGTCTTGCTTTTCAGTCAGGTATTCATCATTACCTGCTACAATAACCCAGTTATAATACATTTCCATAAACTCTAAATGCTTCTCATCAGGTATATTATAAGAACCACCATAGATATTTAAATTTTTATCACCTATTCTCGTGTGAGTAATGTTGCCGTTCTTTTCTGATTTAAAGTTTGCTAAATAGTTTGTTAGTTGGTTTGCCATATTATTCTATTATATTATATATAAATATTTTATTTTTAAGTTATTTAACTCAATTATATATTTTATTAAAAAAACATATAATTATCAATTTTTCCTAAATATTTCCTAAATTATTCGGTCGGAGTAATTAATCGATCTTTTAGGCTTTCATACATTTGATGTGCTTTTGTTCTCTTGTGATAGTATTTGTTGTTTCTTGCATAATCAATACCACATTCACATGTTAATCTTTCTTTATAATATTCCTTGTGTGTTTCATTATATTTTTTATTATATTCAACTTGATCGTAATTATGGATTGTAATAGTTCCGTCTTTTTTAGTATATTTTCTTTCAACCATTTTATATTTTATATAATATAATGAGAAAATTTTAAGTAATATTTTGCCTAAATATAATTAAGTTAAATTTAGGAAAATATAATATCTTATTATATAAAAAATGAATCTGTGTAAAAGATGTAATAAAACTATTAAACCTTTTACTTCCAATAAAAGAATACATCTTAATTATTCAGAGAGGAATTTACACTTAAAATGTTGGAAGGAACAACAAACCGAATACTGGTTTAATCAAGCTTTCTTAAAAAATAATTGTAAATTATAACTCCTAAAAGGTATAATTGTAATTTATATTTTTTAATTAAATATCTTATATAAATTATTGCTAAAATAATAAATAATATAAATTTCATTATATTATGTATTAAATTAAAAATTGAAAATGAAATTAAATCATTTTTATAATTGTAAATAAGATGACGATCGACTGTGTGTATTATACGCCTGAAATAAGGTGTTTTAGAGATGGAAGAGTTGAGAGATTTTTTCGAAATTGTTATTGGAAAAAAGTAGAAAATACTGATAATAAATATGGATATAATTCAATTAAAATAAATGGTAAAATGATTTTAAGACACCGCATTATAGCTTTCTGTTTTTTAGGATTAGACGATATTGTTGGTGAATGTGGTGCAGATGATTGCATTGATCATATTAGCGGAAATAAATTAGATAATCGTGTCGCTAATTTACGTATTACAACACATCAAGGAAATCAGCATAATCAGACACGAACGAAAGGTTATAGTTGGAATAAAAAAAATAAAAAATGGCATGCACAAATATGTTTAAATTATAAAATAATCCATTTAGGATATTACGATACAGAAGAAGATGCAAGACAAGCATATTTAACCGCTAAATTAAAATATCATATCCATTAAAAAAATTTCCGTTTGACATCTGCTAAACTTGCCTCAACACTTGGTTTATTCCATAATATTCTTACCGCCCAAAATGCAGGAGTAGTCACATCATTCCAATTTTCATTTTTACGATGCCTTGCTTTATATGCAGATTTTTTCATATCCGCAACCTCTTTCCCTTGTTTTTTATAATATTTTGTATAATCTTGCATTCCAGCAGCACCGAATTTTACATTAACCTCACGTCCAGTATCTTTGTTAAGCAATACCGCCTTGTATTTTTTATTATCGCCTGAAAGTTTAACAAGTTTAATAAATTCGTATACCATTATATATAAACATTTAGAAAAATAATATACATCTATTATAAATGAAGAAATCTCTCATTGGACTAAATGCTTATAACAGTAAATCAAAAGTATCGAATTCTAATTGGGAGAATGCCACCAAAGAAGCAACATATATTGAAAACGGCGATTCAATTACTTTAAAAGCTTCATTTGTAGATAGTAGAAATCGAATAACAGGCAATATAAATCTTGATCAAGATACTGAGATAGAGCTATCCTATATGTTTTATTATATTAACAGGGGTGGCACGCCTAACAAGTCATTAGTCGCCGATTCAAAATTTCCGAACCGTCAACAATTACCATTAGAATATTTCAATAATGGTAGTGAAAATCCTAACACTTACAATCCTACGAATCCAATAAACCCTTCGAAACCAAACGGCACATCAGGAATAGCAAATTTGCCTACTACTGATCCAACTGATCAGACACCTGAAAATCTTGCGCCCCTTGTCGAAAGTATTGTACACACTTATTCAACAAATGCTATAACCTCTTGGTTTGATGCAACAGGAGTAATGCCTTCCGTAAATTTCTCTCAAATAATTGTGGGTGAATCCTATCAAATAACTTCATTAGGCGACATTTCCTCTCAATTGTGGAACGAAGCTGGTGCAACATCCGCCCCTTATGTTGGACAAATATTTAAGTGTATTGCCTCGCCAGGTTCATCACCGCAATTTCCGATAGTAACTGCCGATTTAGCGGCGGTGGGTAAAACCTATAAAATTATATCTCTTGGTGTAAATAACGATACGAATTGGATTTCTCTCAATCCAAGTTTAACAGCCCCTACTGTGGATCTTGTTTTCGATTGTTTAACAGCTTACCCTACTGCAACAGATACAGATCCTACAACGATGATTATTGGTACACTATATAAAATAACAGCTTCAAATGGTTATGATTTTTCAGCATTTGGTGGTCCATCATTACCAACAAATACTAATCAACCAATAGATTTAAACACACAAGCACAACAAGGTGTTTGGTATAGATTTACACAAACAACAAGAGTATTTACGGACGGAACATTTCCAGTAGATTATACAGCATATACAGGGACAGCAATAGCAGATGAAGACGACAAATTCGTCAGTTTAGTAGCAGCACAAAATATTGCGCCAATAGCAATTCCTACAGACAAAAACGGCATCTATATAGTAAATAATGACATGACTATACAAGTGACTAATCAAGGAAATATTAACTGGGACTTGTTGGGCTATAATAGTAATATTCCAACTGATAATGATGTTGATATTTTTGATGTTAAACCAAATATTCCATATAAAATTGTTTCTACTGGTAAAACTTATGGGTTAAATAATCAATTTGATCAGACACCATTAGGATATAGTAATATTGAAAATAATGTTTTATCATTTGTAGAAGGAGAATTTACACCAACTAAACAAGAATTCACCAGTATTGAATTAAATGGTGTCATACAAGACGAACGACTTTTAGGTGAATACTTTATAGTAATGAATAATAACAATTTACCCGATAGTTCATGGGAAATATTTTTTGACTCAATTATTGGATCGGAGAATGGAAATTTTGCGAATGGAACAGTACTACAATTCAAACAAATATCAAATCCACCACAAATTGTTCCTCCTGGTTCGCAGGTTATGTGGTTGGTGCATATGGGGATTCCAGTCGGCACTAAAATTACAGCATCAGGACCTATGCCGAACTACGATGATTATATATGGGAGCAGTTAGGATTTGAAGGACCTATTGATTATACTTTTACAACTACAATAAAACCTGATGTACAATATTTTCAATATGCTGATTTTGCATCAGCTCCCCTTTCAGGTTCATTCACCTTTGATGCTCCTAAAAACATGATGCGTCCATATCAATTACAAGTGCCTTTTACATTCACTACGACAACAACTTATCCATCATATTTAACAACTATTGATGTCCCTGTTGATACATCTTACGTTGCTAATTTAATTCTGACAGATAAAGTTTTGCAAATACAAAATTACGATTTTCCAATAACATTTACATTAACAAGTGCAATAAGTACTAATACAAGAAATGCAACATTAACATTCGAACAATTACCTTCCGGAACAATTCAAGAAGATTATGATGAGGCAGATCTATTGTTATATGATTTGGAAAAAATAAATCATGTTAGGGCAAATAACCCTGTTGGAGCGACAAATACTATTGATGTTAATAACCCAGATGGATTGCCATATTTACTTTCATATTGTTCTCCAAAAAATATTGATGGAACAACTACTTTTGACCCCGAAATATTAGATCCTGGAGAGATTAAACCTTTTATAAAGAAATGGAAGATGGTATTGAAAAGGGGGTCATACACAGCAGATTATCTTGCTGAAATTATTACGAGGGGAATGAGTATTCAAAAACAGAAAGTTCAAACAACTATCTCTGGAGGCAGTCGATTTTTAGGAACACCTAATGCGAGTATTAATAGCCAAATGTATAAGTCAGATGATTTTTCATATATAAGAAACAAGTATACAACACCTAATGATGGATCTGAATTAGAGGTCAAATCAGCAAGTAGTCCTTATTATGGGTTTGTACCGCCTAATTGCGAACAAGGGGGATTTCCAAGCCAAAATCAATCACCAAGTAATATAAATGAATTTGGTGATCAAAAAATGCTTAATCCTGCTACACAATTTCAACCTTTGAATATAGGCAAGGCATATCAACCTAACCTAATGTTTAATCCAAAGAATAAGAATATATTGCCTGGTTATGATGGAAATGAAACTACACTCCCTGATACATTACCTGTAAATCCAAAATACACTATATTAGACTTTAACAACCCTGATAGTAATATTCAAGATGATACCCCATTTATTTACAGACCAAATGCTTTTACGATGAGAGACAGTACCAACCCTTCACAATCAAAAGTAAGATTAGCGTATAATGATTATAATTTATCAAATTTTAATGGTATTAAACCTTTTGGTGATGTTAGCGATGAAAATATAAAAAATATTGAAATGATGTATCGTCCGCTTGTAAGTGACATGGATTCATCATATTTTACAACAATTCAAAAAGAAAATGGATTACCAGTCAATAAAGATTATTCAATTAAACCAATTATTAGTGTTCCAGTTGCACAACTACCTGCATTAAATGTTAATAAGGAAGGTGCGTTTTCAGGGTTAAATCAAGTAGCATGTTATTCTGCTCCAACAAGCATATCAACACCATTAGTGGGAGCTCCGTTAATGAATTTAACCTATAATCAAGAAAACAACGGGTTATTTGAATTCGGTTATATGCATACTCCTGTTTATGCTAAACTGACCGCAGAAAGTGATGATGTTCAAGAATGTGTAGGCATGTATCCAAATAGTATTAGTGTTGTAACATATCCAGCGAATAATGATATTATATTTTCGATTGAAAGTCCTGCACAAGGTAATAATACTAACCCTACAGAATGGTTTATAAGCGGACAAATTTTTATACAAGAGAGATTAAGCGAAATAACATCAACAACTGTATATGGAATAGGGATTGCTGATTTTGTTGTTAATATGGATCCATTTACTTTAATTTATGATAATACAAAACCAAATGAATATACATCATCAACGCCAACTTTAACTTTAGCAATAGATGATAGTACTAATAATCAGCCAAACGTCGTATTAAACGTTGGCGATCATTTAGTTATAAAAGGATCACTCCTAAAAGGAGTTGATAAACTTAATGATTTAACGATTACAATACTTACACGAGGGGATCTTGGTGATGGTCCTTTTTACACATATACGCTTTCAGGCACACCTTCTACATTATTTTATCAAAGTCTACAACAATTGAGTAGTTTAGTTCAGTTGGCACAACAATCGGGTATTATTTTCTATGATATGAAAGCAACAAAGGCCGACGGTACTACCACTCCATTTTGGGAGAATCTTGGATTTAATCCAAGTAATATGACTTATAAGGCAGATGAACCCTTGACTTATGAAAAGTTCTTATCTTTAACAACAAAAGGATTTTTAGGAACTTCTAACGTGTTTGATAGTGAAACACTATCATCTGGTACAACAGAACAAAGTTATATAACATACACAGACTCACTTAATATGTTGGGCTGGTATGATGAATCAAAAATAGGAGCAAGTTATTGTAACGATAGTTGCACTTATAAATCATTAGATGCCACGATGGATACATATTATAATAGTATATATGAGGCATTTTTAAAAGATGTAGCTTTTCCAAAAGATATGCAAGTTGTTGGAGGTGAAGCGTATGGTGTTTTTACATTACAGAAGAAAATATTGTATTCATTAGTAGAAACAACAATTCCATTAAATGCTTCAAATACATTTAGCGATAATACTGATGCAGGGCATTATTTGATCTGTATAGAAGGGTATGGTGGTTCTTACCTATTAACAGATAATGATAAACTAAATGTTAAATCTCTCGTATCAACGTATTATACTGGACCGAATGCTTTTGTTAGTAATAATTTAGCAGATAGTGCATTATATGAACATATAGGAAGTCCAATGAAAATACAGAACTTTAAGGTTAGAATACTAAATGCCTATACTGGCGAGGAGGTCGAAAATTTAGGACCTAATAGTTCAATATATTTAGAAATTACCAAAAATCTCAATAAAAATAATATATCAAATATAACAAGTTCAAATTAAATTATACAATATAAATAATTTTTTTATATTATATAATATTATAAAAGATGGTGAAATCAGTATTGAATAATACGTCTACTCTTTTGTTTGCTGGTGCTTCTTTCGTTGGAAGTGCCGAAGACTCAGGTGCTAATGTTGAAATCATGGTGTCTATTAAAGCCGATCGTAATTGTTTAGTCCGTGTCGAACAATCGGCTACTGGTTCAAACTGGGACGTAATTAGAGAGTTTGCTTATACTGCTTCTGACTCTAAAAACTATATGGTGGGAAAGGTTCACCAATATTTTAGAACGAGTGTGGTGAATAACTCTGGGTTTGCTATGGGAGTTCTTCGTATGGCGACCTACTTACAGGAGGAATTCTCTTCGGCTGTTGTTAAGGGAACTGATGCCGCTGGTATTGAACGAGTTATTAAAACCGATGCCGAAGGTAAACTTCTTATGACCTTTACAGGGGAGGTTGGGCCCGAGGGGAAGTCCAGCTATCAAGTGGCTCTTGATCAAGGCTTCGTTGGAGATGAGGACGCTTGGTTATTGAGTTTGAAAGGAGATCAGGGTTTAAGTGTTAAGGGTGATAAAGGTGATAAAGGGGATCCTGGGGATAGCGCATACCAAGTTGCTGTTGATGGTGGATTTGTTGGAGATGAAAGTGCGTGGTTGGCCAGTCTGAACGGAACTGACGGAACTGACGGCGGAATAGGAAATCCGGGATTAAGTGCTTATCAGGTTTGGATACAAGAAGGCAATAGCGGAACACAAGCTGACTATTTGAACTCGTTGAAAGGAACTTCTATTAAAGTTTTAGGCACTTTAACTTCGGCTGAAATTCTTGCCCTTGACCCGAATGCTTTGAGTGTTAATGATGCGTATTTTTCCAGCACAGATTTTAAACTCTACGTGTTTGATGGTGTTGATTGGGTTCTGAGCGTAAGTTTACGAGGTGAAAAGGGGGATAAAGGTGATATAGGTGATACTGGGGGTCAGGGATTGCCGGGTAATAATGGTAATGATGGCGATGATGGTTCTAATGTATTGGTCCTTGGAAACTTAGCAAATGCTGGTCTTCTTCCTGCTAATGCTGATGTAGGACACGCTTATTTCATCGATGATACATTCCAATTAGCAGTATCTCGAGGTCCTACTCTTTGGAGTTATTCAGGTTCTTTACAAGGTCCTCAGGGTATTCAGGGATTACCGGGTACTCCTGGGGGTCAGGGATTGCCTGGTCCTGGGGTTGTAGCGAAAGGATCTGTTGCTGACCTTACTGCCTTAAATGCTATTCCTACCCCTTCTGCTGGAGATTTATACATCGTAGAGGCAGATTACAAAATGTATATCTACGATGGTGCTGCTTTTCAAAGTAGTGGTGTTTCTATGAGAGGCGAAAAGGGTGACGTTGGAGATACTGGGCCACAAGGTTCTGTGGGTAGTGTTGGCGCACAAGGTAATAGCATAGTGGTTATGGGAAATGTAGCAACTGCTGGTCTTCTGCCCACCGGTTATGATGCTGACGATACAGGCAAGGCGTGGTTTGTTAATGATACTTATGTAATGAGTGTGTGGGACGGAGCGGCATTTCAATCTTCTGCCTCTCTTCGTGGTCAACAAGGAATTCAAGGAATTCAGGGAATTCAAGGATTGGCAGGAATTTCAATTGATTTTCTTGGTCCAGTCGCTGATGTTGCTGCCCTTGCTATTATATCGGCAGGGTGGGGTGCTGCTGATTTAAACAAGACTTTTTACGTCACCGCTGAAAAAGCGTTATATGTGTGGAACGGTACGACATTTGTAGCAACTGGATCTCTTCAAGGAATTCAAGGAATTCAGGGAGTGCAGGGTGTTCAAGGTTTTTCCTTTTCCTTTGAAGGAAGTGATACTTCCGCTAATATTGCCTTGCTTCAAACAGCGTTTGGTGCTGCCGACCAAGGACGAACATATTTGGAAACCGATACTTATCAATTGAATTTCTGGAATGGAACAAATGCAGTAAAAACACCTTCAATCCGTGGATCAATCGGTCCAACAGGCGCAAATATTAATGTAAAGGGAAATGTGGCAGATTTAACTGCCCTTGCTGCCAAAGTTGCAACGGCCGTTTTAGGTGATGCTTGGTTCGTTCTTTCTGACGATACACTCAACGTCTTCGATGGTGTTGCCTTCCAATCCAGCGGTACTTTAACTGGTCCTCAAGGTCCTGCTGGAACATTACAAGCACCTACTATTGTCACTTATCAAGTTGCTTCAGGAACTAATGGTGGTGCAATTGCTGCTGGTGCTTGGACACAACGCCCCTTGAACTCTCTTACTGGTGGTGCTGGAAATGGTGGTATTAGTTTGAACGCTAATAAAATACAATTTCAATCACATGGAACTTATAAAATTGATTTCGTCGGTGTTGTTTATGATGCTGGTGCACACATGACCAGAATTCATAATGTAACTACTGGTGGAATTCTTGCCACAGGAACTGGCGATGTATGCTCTAATAACAATAGCGGACACTCTCATGGTATTGCTACTATTATAGTAGCACAAAATGACGAGATCGATCTACAACATTATATAGGTGCTGCTGCTGCAAATAATTTAGGTCTTGCTGTTGGAAGTGGTGAGAATGAAACTTTTGCACGAGTTGTTATTGAAAAACTTGCTTAAATCCAAAAAATAAATAAATAAATATAATATCTTATATAATATTATATGTATAACAACAAGGCTGATTGTGCGAATATACACAAAAACAATTGCACAAAAGAAAAAATTGCTGCTGAAAAACAAAAGAAGAAAGCATCTTTGCGTATACCAACTGAAACATTATTTGAAACAAAAGGTGAAAAAAAATATAAAAAATAAATATATTATATAATGAGTGTTGAGTTAATTGCAATTAGTAGTTTTGTAGTTGCTATTTTAGGAGGTTTGGGTCATTTTGTTAAACGCAGTAATTTAAAAGAATGCACGATGTGTTGTATGAATTCTGATTGTCGTGATCAAGATAAAGCAACAAATTTAAAGATGAGAGAACTAAATGAACGTATAGAAAAAAATGAAGCAAAAATTACAAAAAATAAAACCAAATATGAAGAAATAAAAAAAAAAAGAATGAGTAATTTACCTGCGACACCTGATAGTGCATTATCAGAAATATCTCACTTTGAAAAGGAAACAGAAATATAAAAAAATATCATATTATTATATTATTATGGACGATATAGAAACGAATAATATAATACAAAAAATATTTAATGAAAATAAAATCCAAGATTTAAAAGACTTTATTAAAAAACGATCATGTTTAAATACGTCAGGACAATATTTAACATATTTATTTTATTTATTACAGAGTAGCGGTGTTTTTTTAACCAGTATTGGAAACGCTTATAAACGTGATATGCTTATTTGGAGTGGTGTAGGCGCATCATCATTAGCATCTTTTATTTATATTGTAATTAATAGCAATTCCAAAATTAATAGTCAATTGTTAAATAATGTGAAACAAATATACGAAGGGAATTACATCGATGAAGGTGGTATTGATGCTATGACGGAGAAAAAGAATAATGCTTCTACACCTACAATAGCCTCATTAGGTAAAAAGTCTACTACTGAGATTTAAGATAATTTTGGTGTCTTTTAGATTTTTCGTGTATTGTTTTATTAGAATGTGTGAATTTTCCACCACATTCACATTCGTGTTTTTTATTTATTTCTTCCTTATGTATTTCATAATATTCTTTTTTTTGTTTAGATAGTTCTTCCTTATGTATTTCACGATATTCTTTTGCTTTTTCTTTTATTTCTTCCTTATGTTCTTCACGATATTCTTTCGCATTTTCTGCTATTTTTTTTTTATACTCTTCATTATATTCTTTCTTTGTCCTTCCTGACTGAATTTTATTTACAATTATATCTTTATATTCTCTCATTACCTTACCCTCTTCTCGGATTAATTCTGTCTTTGAATTACAAGGGAAGTTTTTTATCAATTCTATTTTACAATTTTCAACGCCAACTTGGTCAAATAAAATATAACTGCTACAATATCTTCTTTTATCACCTTCTTTCCATTTTTTATAATGTGATTTATGTTTGCAAAACCGATTACTCAAAGTATCACACGATGAACCAACATAAATATCATTTGTATCAAGCGACCAAATTCGATACAATTTTCCATTTTGGTATGAGTTTTTATTTACAGGCATCTTTATTATACTTTATTATACATTATAATATTTAAATCAATTTTATAAAGTATTAATTACGACTCATAATCACATCAATATTCTGATAAATAAAACTTCGGAGATTGATTAGATCAATAATTTTATAAGGTTCGACGTTATTAGTGTATGGGTATTCTATTACAAAATTTATGTTTTTTATAACCTCATGGACGTTAAACTTGTTTAAATAACTAATATCAGGCAAAGTAAAAGGATTAACAACAGGATTCATTATTTACTTATAGAGAGAATATTTTTAAACATTTAGAAAAAAATATATAATCCTAAATATATATATATAAATGGTTTTATGCAATAAATGCCGTAGTGAACTACCTAATATTACATGTAAAAATTGTAATGAGATCAAATCATCAGATAATTTCAAAACGAATAGTCGTGTCTGTCATGAGTGCAATAAAATGCGGTATAATGCTTGGAAAGAGGTGAATAAGGATAAATGGCGCGCAGGTGGCCAATATTACACATACCAGAAAAAAAAAGAAACTACTACACAACCTCAATCACCATCGCTTTCAATATCGCTACAATGAATATGCAACTTACAACTTTGACAATAATACCTTGGTTTACAAGGTTCTAAATCTGTATACACGTCATTCTCATAATCTAAATCGATTTCGCAATAATAGCAATAATAATTATCTGAATCACTACTGCTATACCTATAATAATCATCTGAATCATCGTTTGTATAATCACTCATAGTTTATATTATATTTATATAAATACTTTTACAAATATAACTAAATAATTATTTAGCAACTTATTCTTCTTTTTCTTTTTGTTGGTTTTTTTCTTTTTGTTCTAATCTCCAAACCATATTATTTAATTTGATTTTTTCGTCATTAATCTCTCGATATACTTTATAATAATCACTTATATAATCTCTATTATCCAAATTCCACTGTTGTTTTTTTAGTCTTCTGTACTCCATGTATTCAGGGTTATTCTTTATATTGTCGTAATAGTATTTTAAAGCAACTGATTTAGACATAATAGTATATTATAATAATATTTTTTATAATGTTATTATATATTAAATGGCACAAAACATTAAAATTGTATTGGAGAATGTTGAAAAACAAACCCCTAACAACGTTGGGTTCAGCGACACAATCACGATTAAAGGGGACAGCAAAATTGCTCTCACATCATTTAACGCCAGTTTCGACATCAACAAAACTGGACAAGATATATTGAATCAATCTTTTAAAATGAATTTAAATCAGAAAGCATATGATTCAGAAAGAGTTGTTACAATCCCTGATGGAACTTATTACCATAATACAGAATTAGATGTAGTATTGATAAAGGAAACCAATAAAGTATTTAGTGCCTATGAAAAAGATGCTCCTAATCCTCGTGTATTTACTGGTTATTCGGTGGTTTTTGCGAAGGGTGCAACTCCATCAGGAGAAGTTAGATTTACAGGTGACGATGCGAATAAAACACTAATATCTGGATCAGTTGTTAAATTATCTCCTTTCAATTTTAGTCAATATTTAATAAATAATGGTTTTACGATTAATGACTCTGATGATTATAAAGGGGCTGTTGAAACTGATGATGAGAATTTAGATTTAGATATTTATATAAACGATCAATCACACGATCAAGGTGGTTCACCTATGATTCTAAATGAAGAAGATTTATCATCTACATATTTAGAGAAAGGTGGTGGAACTTGTATTCAATACAACGAGAGATTTAATTTAAAAAATCTAACATTAAATTCAAGTCTTACGATGTATGATAGTAATGGAAATACTATGAGTTTACATTACGATACTGTTAAACGAGAGGGAGAAGAAGCCCCTGCATTAAATTTTCAAGTTGAAAAATTTGTTGGAGGTATTACTACAATAGATGATATTTCAAATGATTTTTACAATTGGAATACAAGTATTAATACTAATCGCATAAAACCAACTACCGGTCCATGGTCTGCAACAAAAAAAGCAGGACAAGATAGTTATTTCTTATGGTGTGTGAGAGATGGAAAATGGATTATTGTATTTTATGATGCTGATGATGAAACTTATCATGAGGTTTATACTGATGGTATTGCTTATAACTATGAAGATAATTATACTTTTAGAAAAAAGATACAATCTGTAAGTTCAAAACAAGTTGTTATAAATGCAGATAAAGTAACAGCAACTTTAATTGATAAATATAGTGGAAGCACTCCTTTCAAAACAACTTTTAACTTTGAAAATGCTCCGAGATTGAGAGAAATATATTCATTTGGGGTAGTGTTTACTCTTCAACCTGAAAACAATTATCAACCATTTTATATACCGGTAGGACCAACTGACTTTTATCCTTCACAAGATTTTGAAATAGCTTGTGAAATAGATACAATAAAAATTAAAAATTATGTTGGAACAAAGGGCAATAAAAATTCTGGACGAAAAAACATAATTGCTTACTTTACACCTGAAACAGTAATCAGTCAATCCAGTTTTATTTATAGGTTTGACCCTTCTTCTCCTATTTACCTTGCAGTTGATAGT
>Ga0102960_1000363_pt1 | contig 16965 bp, 23 predicted proteins | sample SalPon2_B_H2O_MG_2_FD_84521 | JGI IMG/M metagenome (GOLD analysis project Ga0102960, IMG submission 84521) | Salt pond water microbial communities from South San Francisco under conditions of wetland restoration - Salt Pond MetaG SF2_B_H2O_MG | ecosystem: Environmental > Aquatic > Non-marine...
CATTCAATAAGTTTTCTGCTTTTAATTTATTCCTAGCAATAAATATTATGTTTGCACCCATTTTTGCTAGCGCAAGAGCTGACTCTCTTCCAATACCAGAAGTAGCCCCTGTTATTAAAATATTTTTATTATTTACATAAAACATTTAAAAATTTACGCCTCTAAAAAGTAATTTTACTATATATAGTTTTTCCATACTACATTTTAATTTTTAATGTTAAGATTATATAAAAATTTATGGAACTTAAGATGAATAAATTCCCCATTTGTCCAATTTTTATACCTGCTAATAAACTAAACTATGTTGAGAAAGCTATTAGATCTGGAGCTGATGGAATTATTTTTGATCTTGAGGACTCAATCTTGTTAAACGATAAAACTAAAATAAGAGAAAATCTATTTAAATATTTATCAAGTAATAACCCTGATGCAATAACTTACATTAGAGTTAATGATTTAAATTCTGAAATTGGAATAAGTGATATAGAACTGCTCAGTGAACTTAATTTAGCTTTTATTATTCCAAAATTTGAAAATGAAGAAAATTTTAATAAAATTTCTAAAGATATTAAAATTATTCCATTAATTGAGACCCCTTTAGCAATTAATAATTTAAGTAAAATTGCAAAAAATAAACAAGTTATTGGCTTATCTTTTGGTGCCGCAGATTTTAGTAGTATGATTGGATCTGAAATGAGCTGGGATGCAATGCTTTATGCACGATCTAAAATTATTGTCGAATGCTCAATAAACAATTTAATTTCAATAGATAGTCCGTTTATGGATATAGTAAATATGGATGCTTTTGAAAATGAAGTAAAAAAATCAAAAGCTATTGGAATGCAGTCAAAAGCAGCTATAAATCCAGCACAGATAAGCATTATAAAAAAATATTTTTTACCTTCAGAAGAGGAAATATTAGAGGCAAAAGAAATTATCAATTTGTACAAGAAAAGTAATAATGGAGTTTTTTCATATAAAGGTAAGGTTGTAGATAAGCCCATTATTAAAATTATGGAAAATAAACTTATAATTTCAGAAAATAATTAGAATTTAATAGGCTTTTGTTGTGGCTGGTTCATCAATTACATTATTTTCAATATAACCTAATTCAGAAATACTTATTTTGACTTTATCGCCATCTTTGAGGAAGCTATTTTCTGCAACACCTACTCCCCCTGGTGTTCCTGTAAGTATAAGATCACCAGGCTCAAGAGTGAATGAAGTTGAAAGATGTTCTATTAATTCAAAACAATTAAAAATTAAATTTTTAGTATTAGAATTTTGTTTTATAACACCGTTAATTTCAGTTTTAATTTCCAAATTATGAGGATCTGAAATTTCATCTGGAGTTACAATTGCTGGTCCAAATGGGCAATGAGTATCAAAAGACTTTCCAATGGTAAAAGTAGGTACTCTTAGCTGCCAATCCCTAACACTTACATCGTTAGAAACACAATATCCAGCAATGACCTTGTGGGCCTCATTTTTTGGAACATGTCTACATTTCTTTCCAATAACAAAAGCTAACTCTCCCTCATAATCAAGTTTTTCAGAAACAAAAGGGTCGTGAATAGGATCATAAGGACCACATGCTGAAGTTGATTGTTTGTTAAAAATCATTGGTACTTCTGGATCATCGACTTCTCTACCCAATAATCTAATTTCTTCAAGATGATCTTGATAGTTTAACCCTATGGCAATTATTTTAGGTGGTCTTTTAATAGGAGAAGTTAATTTGCAGTCTTTTAGAAGGATGCTCTTTTCATTATTTTCAAGTAAATTTCTGGCTAAATACAAAAATTCTTCACCATTTTGTATAAAAGTTAACATATCTTGAGGAATATCAGGGTTACTCGAGAAGGGTATAATATAATTATTTTTTAATGCACCAATTTGAGATTTATTTTCATGTATATAAGAAACTAATTTCATTTTTTTTGTCTCCTTTTTAAATGCATTTTGTACAAACAAAAAGCTATGGGCTCATAAACCAAATTCATAAAAAAAATACATATCTTGTTATTTAATAGACGGCTTAACCATTTAAAGCCATTGGTATTTTTCCATATAATAATAAATGCTTCTGCACCTTTATACTCAATTCCGTTTTGAAAAGCGTGCATTCTTCTATTAAATCTATCATCCATTTCTGAAGAATCATTATACTCAACCCCTTCAGATCTTGATTTGTAAATTTCAATCTCTCTTTTACATACTGGACAGCTATCATTATAAAAAACTTCAATTTTATTTTTATCTTTGATTTTATTCATGTTCTTACTTAATACTTAATGTAGTTAAAGGTGATGATATGGGAATTTCGGTTTGTAATACAAGCAAAAAAGCAAATTCAATTGATATTGAATTAGAAAAGCAAAGAGAAAAAGATCAAAAATATTTTAATCAGAAGAAAAAAATAAAAAAGGATGAAAATGCAAAGATTTAATGAGAAATTAGTAGTAATTTCAGGAGGAGCATCAGGAATGGGTGCCCTTACTGCCAAACGAGTAGTTGAAGAAGGTGGTACAGCTATTACGCTTGATATAAATGATAATCTTGGTCAAGAAGTTGCAAATGAAATTGGAGATAAATGTGAATTTGTTCATGCAGATGTAACTAAGCCTGATTCATGGGATGATCTAGAGAAATATCTAGGAGATCGGTTTAATAAGGTAACCTCAGTTATTAATGCTGCAGGAATAAGTGAACCTGCAACCATTGAAGATGAAACTTTTGATCACTGGAATAGAACACACTCTATTAATGGAACATCAGTTTTTCTTGGTTGTCAGTTTGGTGTTAAAGCAATGAAGGATAATGGTGGTTCAATTGTAAATTTCTCTTCTTCATTAGCAACAAGGCCAAAACCATTTGTAATAGCATATAATTATAGTAAGGCAGGTGTTCTTGCTATTACAAGAACTGTCGCTCTTCATTGTGCTGAAATGGGTTATAAAATTAGATGTAATTCTGTACAACCTGGCGCTATCAATACACCCATGATGCAAAGATATATCGATGCAGCAGAAGATCCAAAAAAACAACTTGCTGATTTTGCTGCAACACACCCTATGAACAGAGTTGGTGACCCTGATGAAGTTGTAAAAGCTGTTTTATTTTTAGCTTCTGACGACTCTGCATTTACCACAGGAGATTCAATTTCAGTGGACGGTGGAGTGATAGCTATTTAATTATAGAGGACCCTCAAAATTTACACCATTCAAAGAAAGACGATCTATTAATGGCTGTCCAAGTCCTGATGCTGGTGTAAGAACACCACCATATTCTTTTCCGCCAGGTAATTTTTCATTTTCTTTGACCAAAGTTAGTGCGCTTTCACATACAAATTTAGAGGTTACCCTATATCCTGGATCACCTTTTCCATGAACACGAAATAATTTTTTATCTCCATTATCTAATTCAGCAGTAAAAAAACTATCAAAGAAACCATTTTTCATTGTTTCTTCACTTGGTCCTTCTCCTGGTTTTGGAAGTAACGGTCTAATTAGCTTTCGAATAGGTGTCCTTAAAATTAAACCAAACAAAAGTGTTGCAGAGGTTACCAATAAAGCTGTATTAAATTTTTTATAAAAAGCATGTTCCTGATAGGTAAAATTTACTCCGTAGCCATCTTGATTTAACTCTAAAAGAGCCGCGCTTCTTCTGACAACCCTGGTATTTGAAACTGCCATAATAAATGGTCCGGTCCATGAATTTATTGATTTGTTTTTCTTTAGACCAACTGAGTCTGATCCAAGATCTTTTTGCTCCTTTGATACCGAATTTTCTGGATTCAAAACATATGGATCATTCATTTTTTTTCCTAGTTTAAGATCTCCCATTGAAAAACCTGTTTCGGTAGTACCCCCAGAAACACCCCCCTGGCCCGCATGAAAAGACTCAACCCTTTTTACAGGTCCGTTAATTTTAGAACTTGCAAAAAAAGTTCCTAAATCTGAGGGTATAGAGTCATAACCACAAGCTGGAATAATTCTAACACCTTTTGAGGAAGCTTCCTCATGATGAAGGTCAATCATATCTCTTATCCAAAAGAATTCACCTGTAATATCGACATAATGTGATGAATTTTTAACACAAGACTTTACTAAATTTGAGCTATATCTATGAAATGGGCCTGCAGTAGATAAAACTACTTTTGTATTCTTGGTTATTTCGTCAAGGGCTTCATGATCATCACTACCTGCAATAAAAATATCTACATCAAGAGATAACCTACTCTTTAAATCCTCCAGCTTATTCTTGTTTCTCCCTGCTATAGCCCAATTTATATCATCAGCATTTTTAGAAAGGTATTGTACGCATAATTGACCTGTGAATCCTGTAGCTCCATAAATTATTATATCAAAATTTTTATTCATGATTATACATCCTTTTTTGGAAAATATTTCTTAATAATTAATTCACCATCAAGAAACTCAGATAAAGCCTCTACCAAACCAGTTTCAGTTCTCCATTGCATATAGGCTTCCTGATTTTCTATTTTCTCCCACTCTTCAATAAGAAGAACAGTTGAATTTTCCATTTCATGATAAGTTTCTAATCGGATACAACCTTTATAAGCTCTTGTATCAACTAAAATATCCCTTAAATAATCGAAAAAATCTTCAATTCTTTCTTTTTTTACAGGAATTTCTAAATTCACTAATACGCTCATTTCTTTCCTCCTTATTTAAAAGTTATGAAATCATCATAATAATAAATATTCAAACCTTTATTATTTTTTTCAACCATAAAATTTGAAAGTTTATCAATTTCAATAGCTCTGTATTTTCTCATAGGACCTATCAGAAAAAAATTTGATAGTCTCGAAAAAATATCAATAATCCAGATTAAAAAATCTTTAGAACTTGAATTATTGTTTGTAAGAATATGACCGGGACGTAAAATCGAAACATTATCATACCCAAGCAATTTAATACTTTCCTCAAGAAGACCTTTAGTTTTCAAATAAAAATTTGATGATTTTTTATTTGCGCCAATAGCTGAGATAATTGAAACATCTCTAGCGCCTAGTTTTTTTGCTTTTTTAAGAATCTGAATCATATAATCATGCTCTATCTTGAAATGATTTTCTCTATCCTTTTTCTTAATGTAAAGTAACTCCCAGACCTTCAGTCTTCTTCCCAAACAAATATAGATATGATCCCATTTATTTAATTCTATACTCGCTTCAAGCGTATCAAAATTAAATATTACATCTTTTACATTTTTAAATTTATTATCCAAATTTTGGCGAGAAAACGCATATATTTTGGATTCCTTTTTATCCAATATATTTAGAACAGAATTACCTATTAAACCTGAACCACCAAAAAAAATTATATTTTTATTATCCATATAAATATCTATCTTTAAGGTAAAATCACATTAACTAACTTCCACCTTATACCAAATCTGTCTAAGTGAAGTATAATTTGCTTTTTATTAACAGTGTTAATGAAAACAATAAATCTATTCATTGATTCATATTTAAATTCAATGCTTTCCAAAACCTCTACCTCATCATCTTTTTTATCTAATTTTTTATTATTTCTAATAATTGAAGATGGATCCTCCCCATCAATCAACCTTCCCAATCCATCAGGTGTAAGAAAAACATCGAGAGTTTCATCAACAACTATATCAGCCAATCCTTCGGCCAAGAATCTTAGCGGATTATCATTTATCTTTTTATTAATACGGTCTGATAAAGATAAATTAATTTGATTTTTTAAATTTGACCTCAATTCAGGAAAATAGATATTTTGACTTAACCTGCTTGAATCTTTTACCTCTATGCTCTCTTTTATTGAGTAAAGCGTTAAGAAGGGTCCTAGTCCAAGAAAAGTTGATAGAAGAATAAAAAAAAGTAATAGAGAAATTAAAATCTTTTTCATTATTTTCTCCAAAAAAAATATCTAAAAACTTAAAGTTTTGTTCTAAATCTTACAATTTAAATTATAATGATTTTTGAAATCCAATATGAATAGTAATATCATCTTTCATTTGTAAACCATTTTTATTTTGATCTATTGGCTTAATAATCTCAAGAGCAAACCTATCTTTATGCCTTCAGCCGAAAATATCAAAAATTGCATTAATTCCTATTCCGAAATTTATCACCTCTCCTCCATAATTTAAAGGATTAGCTGTTTGCACAGGTGCCATAATTGTTTTATCTGAACCGTCGATTGAATCCTGATCCTTATAATTTAGTCTAAAAGAGTAAGAAGCCTTTTCACTGAAAGATCCTTGAAACCATAAATTATATTCAAACTCATCGCCGTAATTCCAATCTTTTTCATCAATTACTTTTTTAACCAATAATTGATTACCCAATTTAAAACTTCCAATTGATCTAACATTAGTAAGCCCAGTAATTAATCGAAGAGCTTTATCACTAGGTTGCATGCCATAAGGTAATGTAATCGAAGCTTTCATGTTCATGGGAGTTAAAACTAAACCTTTTTCAAAATTATCACCTACACTTTTTTCAAGACCAAAAATTGCGTGCCATCTTGAAGATTCACGTTTATGTAGATTAAACAGTGCAGAGAAAGAAATTTTTGATAGATCAGATGAAGATGTCTCAAAAGAACCCAAATAGTTTCTTGCCATCATGCCTTGATGTGTATCTAAGATCATTTCTTTATCATTAAACATTGCCATTCCCATTAATGTTATCTTATCAGATGGTGCATACATAGCCCCCAAACATAATCATTCTCATTGTCATTTTTTTTGGAATAACGCTTAAATTCATTGGCATTTTCATAGATTCAGAATTCTTCATCATCATTGGTATTTTAAAAAAGGGATTTGGTTGTTTTAGAATATTGTCAGCTGAGATTGAGTTTCCATTAAGAGTATTTTTTTTCATTTCCATATTCGCAAGCCTTAATGAAACCATCCATTCGCCTTTCTTATGAAAATGATCTCCCATAACTCCAATAGGACCATGATGAATTGCATTAGCTGCATAAATATTTAAAGGTAAAATAACTAAAGTAATTAATAATAATTTTTTCAAAAAAACCTCCCATTCATCAAATTTTAAATCTTAAGAAACAAATTTATTTAATAATTACAAGGTTTATAATGTCACAGTTTATTAATCCAAAAAGATTGTATTTATTCATAATCTTCTATCTTGATCAGTTTTCCTAAACTTACTTCGTATATAAAACCATGAGTTTTAATATTACTAGGTATAAGGCTATGATTTTTAATGATTTCTAAGTCTTCTGCCATACTTTGTTTTAAGCTAGAAAAGGTATACCAATTAATTTTATGGCCTTCTTTAGAACCAGGTTTCGAGTTTTCACTTTGATTGTTATTATTTGACCAAGATTTTCCATCAAAAGAAGCTGTTTCCAAATCATCTTCTAGTAATTTTGCAATTGTTTCATTTGAAATTTTTTGCATACCGCAATCAGTATGCTGGATCAATATCCATTCAATTGTTCCTAGTAATTTATGGGAAACAACTAGGGATCTAATTGCATCATCCGTAACCCTTCCTCCAGCATTCCTTATTACATGGGCATCGCCTTCCTCAAGACCTAATGCTTTAGCAGGATCAAATCTGGCATCCATACATGTTAAAATAGCTATATTTTTTTTAGGTTGTGCTGATAAATCACCTTTATCAAATTCTTTACTATATTTATTATTAGCTTTAATAAGTGATGTTAAATATTTGGTCATTAAGATCCTCAAAAAAATACTACTTAAGTTTTATATCTTTTAATCTTTCAGAAAAAGCAAAACTTAGAAAAAACATACATACAATATTCACCAAGGTAATAATTTTCTGAATTATTGCCTGCTCTATCATTTGCTCAATACTAGTTAATGGACTATCACTTATAATTTGATAAACAACATATAAAAAAGTAGAAAATAATAAACAAAAGATCATTATTGAATATTTCTTACTCACACTACTTCGCATTAGAACAAAAAAATACAAAACCAAACCTGGAACAAGAAGTCTAAAAGCATTTATAGCGAAAAAAATATGTTCATCTAAATACAAATCATACGGAGTTAAACCAACTCCAGCAAAGAAAATGGTTCCAAAGAAAAGAAACGCAGAACCAATAATTGATATTATAAAAGTTATAATATCTTCTTTAAATAATTTTGGAATGAACAAAAAAGAAATACCTATTAAGGTAAATAAGGTCATAGAAAAATTGAAAATTAAAAAGGAAATAAGATTTGGTAAACCCGAATGAGATTTGTAGCCACCAAGATCACTTAAAAAATTATGACTAATTGAATAACCGATCTGTGATGGATCGTGAATATTCCCTCCAGGGTAGAAAAACATTGCTATAAAAACTGAAATAGTAAAAAAAATAGTTACAAATCTTAATACATCAACTGTCCAAAATTTGTACATGTTGATTAATCCTATTCCATTTCTATAGCGGTTTTAAAGCAAGGTCTTTCAGATATACGATTAACATAGTCTTTTAAATTAACCATTTCATCTTTAACACAACCCATTCTGTTACTCATAAAACAAGCATGTCCAAGCATGATATCTGCGGCAGAAAAATTGCCAATTAGATACTTTTTATTATTTAAAGTTTCATCAACAGGAGTTAAGGCTTTTGTTAAAAGATTCTTTGCTTGCCTAAGAACTGTTTCATCTCTTCTGTCTTCAGGTAATAAAATCGTTTGAACAACTATTGTATTTATTGGAGGCATTACCATACCTTCGCAATAATGAAACCATTGTAAATATTGAGGGTATTCATCAGAATTTATACTTGGTTTTAATCCGCCATTTTTGTGACGCTCTATAACATACTCAACAATTGCACCGGACTCATAAATTCTAATATCACCATCATCTAAAACTGGAATACGTCCCAAAGGGTGTCTTTTTCTATGCTCGTCCGATTTAAGATCTTTTGGATGAAAAGCCATATTATTTACTTCATAAGGAAGTTCTAGCTCCTCTAATAGCCAAATTATTCTTCCAGCTCTGGAGTTTGGCGCAAAGTGAACCTTAAGCATTTATACCTCCCATAAAAAATGGCTCTGAAGCAAGTAGCAAAATACTGCATTCAGAGCCATTAATCTAGTTACTTAAATTTATCTTTGATAAGATAATTTTAAAGATAATGTTCTTCCAGGCTTAATATAAGCGTATCTATCGCCTTTAAAACCAGCCTCTGTACCAGTTCCGCCACCAGTTGAAGGTGCATCTGTACCTCGAGTTTGAACATACTCATCATTAAGATTTCTACCAATTAAAGCTAGCTTCCATCCATTATCTGGTGAAGACAGATAAACACCTGCATCAACAGTTTGATAGTTAGGCTGATATGCATCAGGAATAACATCATTAAGTTTATACTTGGTTGAGTATTTCATATTTGCATTAAAACCAAATTCAAGACCATTATTAAGCATTGTATTATAGTTAATGCCTAAATTTGCTCTATTCTCAGGCGCAAGCGCTCTTTTACTTCCATTTAGATTTTGAAGAACTAAGCCACCATCAGGTATATTGCAACCCTCTGAAGGTAATTGACCGCCAGCACATGGTCCAACAAACTTAACATAGTTTGAGTCATTATAACCATAGGCAGCAGTTAATCTTAAGCCATCAATTGTTGGCGGAAGATAAGTTAACTGCAGCTCAAAACCTTGAGACTCAGACTCTTCAGCATTTAATGTTCTGTAAGCAAAAGTTGCAGAATTAAAATAATTTAACTGAAGATCATCATACTCATAAGAATAAATATCAAAATTTACTTCCAAACTTCCGTCAGCAACAAGTGCTTTAACGCCAGCCTCAAAGCCGCTTACATTTTCAGGTTCATAAGTAATATCGCCAACAGGATCAGCGTTTAATGTACTGTCAATAGAACCATTATCAAAACCACCTGATTTCCAACCTTCTTTATAAGCTAAGAAGTAAGTTAAGGTATCGCTAGGTTGATATCGGAATGTAATCTCAGGAACAAAATCATCGAAAGATTGATCAGCTTCCAACATTCTATCTTGAACAAATAAGAAACCAAAAGCTGGATTAACATAAGGCTGAGTAAAGTATGAATCTTTTTTCTCATCAATGTAACGTCCACCAGCAGTTAATTGCATAGTATCGTTAATATCCCATATTATTTCACCGTAAACAGAGAATGTTTCACCATCTGTTTCTGATACCTTATCATAGGCAACATACCTATCTGATGGATCAGCAGCTGAATTTTCTGCACCTGCAAACATAACCTCTTGAATAAAATATCTTTCAGTTTCTTGCCAATAAGCGCCTAATGCCCAATTGAGAGATCCACCATCAGTTGAAACCCATTTAAGCTCCATAGATGTATTTTCAAATTCATTATACTCACCAGCAAACACACTTGTTGCAGCATTATAGTCAGCGTCAATCACCCATGCTACTTCTTGTTCATGCATATTAAGAATTGCTGTCAACTGTGAGCTATCAAAATCATGTTCGAGTTTTGCAGTATATATCTTTGACTCATACTGATCACCTAAACCACCACCAAATACACCAGCTGTATCGTAATCATTTGCAAAAGCGGGTGGGATATTATTAAGGCCAGTTCTTCTGTCTTTATTACAATCTCCACCTAAAGGATTTGGATTTGGAACTCCGCCAGTGTTAATTTGAGGAGTGTCACCTAAATAACAACTAAACAATTCAGCAACAGTAGCAGAGGCAACAAAAGTTTCTGCCATGCTTGCTTTAAGAGTTAATGTTGTTCTTTCAGTAAGCTCGCCTTTTAAAGTAAGTCTTGCAAAGCTCTCTTCAGTGGCTGGATAATATTTTTGAGTTGGCGCTGGATTATCATGGACTGTTGCTGCAAAACCATTTGCTGCATCTAAAGTCGTATAAGTTGAGTCTCCAGCAACATTTTGAATCCATCCTTCATCCATATTGCTTTCATATAGAGCTAAACGTGCACCCCATGTGTCGCTGATAGGACCAGAAATTACAAATTCATAGGTATCAGTTTTATATTCAAATTCATGACCAACACTTAAATTTAATTCAAATTCGTCAGTAGGGTCATTTGTAATTACTGAAACTGCACCTGCTGTAGCATTCTTACCAAAATAAAGTGCCTGAGGGCCCTTCAATATTGCTACTTGCTGAGTATCAAATAATCCTTCATTAATTACTCTTCCTTGAGGAAAATAAACATTATCAATCATTACAGCAACTGACTGTTCAATACCCAAGCTACCTGGGCTTGATGCAATGCCTCTAATGGCAATTTGAACTCCACTACCACTGTTGATTCTATTTATTTCGAGCGAAGCCGATGAAGCCGCAAGATCATCTAATGTGTTAATATTAAGATTTTCCATTTCTTCTTCAGTGTATGCCGTAATAGCCACAGGAATATCTCTGATTGACTCGTCTTTAGCTCTAGCAGTAACAACTATTTCCTCAATATCACTTGAAATTGATTCTTGAGCAATAACGGAACTGAAACTAAATATTATTGATAATATTAATACAAATAATGAATGTTTTGTCATTATTATTTCCCCCATAATTAAAGTTAAAATTTCATAAAATTATAAAATTTTGATTTATAATATTGCTTTATTTATATCAAAAATACAATATGTTAATTAAATAAATAATATTCAAAAAAAACAATAAGATGGGAACAAAAAAATAGATTTTAAAATAAATGGAGAGAGAAAATGCGTTTAACTTTTAAAACAATAATTCTTAGTTTGGCTATATTATTATCATTTCAGGCGAATGCTAAGCTTGGATTTGTAGGAATAGGCGTTTCCGATATCCAAAAATCAACAAAGTTTTACCAAGACATTCTTGGACTCGATATAATTGGAACCTATGATGATGTTACAGTAGATAATGCAGATGGGTCTGATAGTTTTTTAAATGAAGTTGTTCTTGGTTATAGTGATAAACCAGGGACATTGCTTGTATTAATGAATTGGCCAAAAGATAAAAAAAAATACGATGGCGATAATGTAAAAATAGTTTTTGAAGTAGAAGATGCAAAAGAAGTAATGAAAAAAATTAAAAAGGCTGGTGGCAAAATAGATAGAGAAGCCTTACCTCATTATACAATAGAAGGTTTAGTTGGACTTGGTCGTGATCTTGATAATTATGTTGTTGAAGTTATTCAATGGAAGGTTGATTAAACATGTTATTCAAACAATTTAAACATGAAGAAACATCAACATACTCATATTTGATTGCGAGTAAATTAGATAATGCAATCTTAATTGATCCAGTTAAAGAAGAGATAAAAAAGTATCAAAAAAAATTAAAAGAATTTAACCTTAAACTTAAATACGCCATCGATACTCATGTTCATGCAGATCATATAACCGCATTAGGAAACTTAAGGGATATTTATGATTGCGAAACAATTATGGGAGAGCAGTCTAAAGTAAATTGCGTTTCTCAATTCATAAGTGATAATGAAATTTTATATTTAGATGAAATAAAAATTAAAGCTATTTATACACCTGGTCATACCGATGACTCATACTGTTATTTATTAAATGCCAGTGAAAAACAATTTCTATTTTCTGGTGACACCTTGTTAATAAAAGGAAACGGGAGAACTGACTTTCAAAATGGTGACCCTAGTAATCTATTTGAAAGCTTACATAAAAAAATTTTAATACTTGATGATGAAACTATTGTATACCCCGCTCATGACTACAAAGGTGTAAAATCCACTACTATTAAAGAAGAAAAATTAAATAATCATCGGTTAAATATGGACAAGGATACTTTTATAAACTTTATGAATAATCTAGAACTAGAAGCTCCAAAACTAATTGATTTAGCCGTACCTTTAAATAAAGAATGCGGTATCATCAAATAAAATTAATTTTCAAATTTATCTGAAAATTTTCTAAATTTATTTAATAATACTTTTAGTTCACTGGAAGTATATTTGTTAGGAGGAAGCTTCCCCCAAACTGGTTCAGGCCATGCATTATCATTTGAAAATCTAGCAATGATATGAACGTGAAACTGAGAAACTATATTACCCAAAGTAGCAATATTTATTTTATCAGGCTTAAAACTATCATTTATGAATTTTGAAACTACAACTGTTTCATTATCAAGTTGAATTCTATCTTCTTTTGATAAATCAAATAATTCAACAATATTTGATCTTTTTGGAACCAGAATAAACCAAGGGTAATTCGAGTCATTCATTAACAAAAATTTACTTAAAGGTAGATCACAAATTAAAATAGTGTCATTAAAAATTTTTTCATTTAGAAGAAACTTTTTTTCTTTTGTCATATTTTAAGTTCTGACTCAAATTCATCAACAGTATAAGACCTCATAAAGCGAGTATCAAAAATTTTTTCTTCGTCTTCTTTTATTTCTTTTGCAATTTCGGGTTCGCTTAACTTTTCTCCACAAGCTTTAAAAGTTTCCTCATCAGGGTACCAAATCTCCATTAAAACATCATACTCAGGGTCAGTTAAATTTCCAGATCTATCAATAAGAGGGTTTATAAAACGTCTAATATATTTAACTGCAAAACCATTAAGATATTTCTCACCGATAACTCTGTGATTATTCTCATAGTAATCTCTAAATTCTGATATAGTCATTCCTGGCCGTCTTTTCATAAGCATAATTACTTTAATCATTATAAAATCACCTCCAATCGTATATTTATTTTAGTATACTATAGACAATGAATAAAAAAAAACGCCCAATATTTGAGCGTTTTTATTCTATACAAATTTTTTTCATATATTTTTTATTTTTTAGGCACCCATATTTGACCTAAAATTATATTAAGTTAAAAGAGATAAAAGTAAATGATAATGACTCTTAAAAGAATAATTGAGAAAATCTTTGTATTTTTTATATTTTTGCATTCTCACTTTTCAGAAGAAAAATTTTTTTTTCGACTCCACCTTTATCACTATACCCACCAATATTACCATTTGATCCAACAACTCTGTGACAAGGAATTATAATAGGATAAGGATTTTTTCCGCAAGCATTAGCTACGGCTCTATACGCTTTTGGTTTATTAATTTTTTTGGCTAACTCTTTATAGGTTAGAGTACTCCCTTTTGGAATTTTTTTAATTTCATTCCAAACTTTAATTTGAAAATCAGTTCCTACCAAATCCTTTTCAATCATGTGTAGAACCATTAACAAGCTCTATAACATCGTTTTCAGAAATAGAAAAATCGTCGATACATTCAACATTTATGCTTATTTGATTTGGATCTCTTCTTCGAATGTGATGAGTGTATACACCGCAAATCTTACAAAAAAAATGCTCGGCAATTTTTTTATTCCATTTGTATGAAATTAAAAAATTTTTCCCAGAAATTATTTGAAAATTTTCTTTATCAAGAAATTTCATGATAATTGATTTTTTTTTACACAAAGAGCAATCACATTTATAAAAACTTTTAGAAAGACTATTGGCCTTTACCTTAAATTTTACTTTTTTACAGTGGCAATGACCAATAATTGAATTCATGGTTTTAATACCTAGACTTTAACAACAACCTTTCCAACATTACCTCCAATGAAGAGTTTGGAATATGCGGATACTAAATTCTCTAAACCATCAGTAATTTCAATAGGTAGTTTTAAAAGACAATCATTATCCCATTTCTTTAAAATTGGATTTATTTCAGATTCCCTATGATAAAAATCTGGGGAAAAGAAACCCTCAAATCTAAGTCTTTTCATTAAAATAAGGTCATAATTATATGGTCCTGGTAAACGCTCCTTAGAGGCATAATTTTCTAGTAAACCACATACAGCAATGACACCAAAATCCGCCATATTTTCTAAAACAGCATCCAATGTTGAGCCAGCAACATTATCGAAATAAACATTTATTCCTTTAGGACAAAGCTCTTTTAATTTATTTGAAATATTTTCAGTTTTATAATTTATAGATCCATCAAATCCATACTCATCACAGATTAGATTACATTTTTCATCACTTCCAGCTATGCCAATAACCTTACAACCGGCAATTTTTGCAATTTGTCCTGCCATTAAACCAGTGCAGCCTGCTGCAGCTGATACCACAAAAGTATCACCAGCCTTAACCCTTCCTGTATTGATAACACCTACATAAGCAGTCCATCCGTTTGCTCCATAAATACCAACATAATCAACTAAGTCAGCATCATTGGTATTAACTTTACTAGGATACATTACTGTTGGATCAACTACTGAATAATCCGACCATTGACCATATGATCTCAATACATCACCTTTTTTATATTCCGGATGATTACTCTCAATAATTTCACCTAAAACTGTTCCCATTAATTTCTCGCCTATAGGAATTGGTGGTTGATAAGAATCTTCTCTTTCTGTCATATACATTCTTGTTCCTGCATCCATTGAGAGGTACTTATTTTTTGTAGCAAAACAACCTTCAGGAATAATTAGCTTATTTTCTTCTTTAATCTCAAGGGCGCTTTCAAAATCATTTCCATCAGGTAATTTTTTCATTACCCAAAATCTATTTCTTACTTCCATTTCAATCATATTTTCTTTCTACCTTAGCTCAGTTTAATACAACAATTATATAAGACATCGGAATTACAACTAACCATAAACCTAGTGCAAAAAACAAGGATTTATAGCTTAATTTTTTTAGATCGCTTATGTTTGATTGAGAACCAATACAAAAAAGTCCAAAAAGGAGAATGTTTTGGCTGATAGTTTTAAAAGCTACGATAATATTTTCATCAAAATTTAAGATTGATCCAAATATAATTGCCATAATAAAAAATAAAATAAATTTTGGAAAACTAATATTTGATTGAACATTTTTGTAGAGAATTCCTGAAATTATAACTAACGGAACAATCCAAAGTGTTCTTATAATTTTTATTGTTGCAGCTACTTGTGCAGACTCGTTACTATAAGAAAGTGCTGAAGCAATTACAGAACTAGTATCGTGAATAGCTAAAGCTGACCAAACACCAAATTGATAATTATTTAAATCTAGATAACTACCAAAAATAGGGAAGAAGATTATCGCAAGAGCATTTAAAAGAAAAATGATAGTAATAGAAGAAAAAACTTGTTCTGGCTTAGCTTTGATTATAGGGGCTATAGCAGCAATTGCAGTTCCTCCGCAAATCGCTGTACCAGCTGTTAAGAGATAAGCAATATTTTTTTCAATTTTAAAAACCCAACTAATCAAAAGACCAATTAAAAAGACAAAAATAACAAATAATAAAATCCATATAAAATAGTCTGATCCAATGTTAATTGCGTAAGGAATATTTATTGTAAACCCTAGTAAAACAATGCCAAATTGAAGAGGAATAGAACCAATTCTTATTGAAAGAAAATCTTTAGGTGGTTTTAAAAAAAAAGAAAAAAATATTCCAAGAAGAATTGATAAAACTGCATTAGATGTTAAAAAAATAAGAACTAATGAAATTAAAAAAAAAAAATTAATTGATTTTGTTTTAAAGACCAGCCGTTTGCCCTCCATCAACAGGTATTAATTGACCTGTTATAAATCTAGAGGAGTCAGATGCAAAGAAAACCATAACTGGTGCCAAATCTTTATCAGGGTCACCATATTCTTGACCAAGAGAAATAGGAACAGAGTTTCTCCAGTGAGATGCAATATTTTCTTCTTCTGTTGACCTCTCTCTAGCTGCATAATACATGGGCGTAGCCATTGCTGGAAGAATAGCATTTACTCTAATGTTATCCTTACCCCAAGTGCCTGAGGCAGTTCTTGTCCAGGAGTGAACTGCACCTTTTGCAGCGGAATAAGCAGATGCGCTTGGCTCTGGTCGAAGTCCAGAAATAGATCCAAAATTTATTATCGAACCGCCGCCACTTTGCTTCATATATTTATATGCTATCTGGTTAGTTAGCATTGTACCTTTAACGTTTACTGAAAACATTAAATCCCAATCTTCGACACTAACATTTGA